>Ga0114923_10000511_pt1 | contig 30466 bp, 29 predicted proteins | sample SumtaG_FD_89578 | JGI IMG/M metagenome (GOLD analysis project Ga0114923, IMG submission 89578) | Deep subsurface microbial communities from Indian Ocean to uncover new lineages of life (NeLLi) - Sumatra_00157 metaG | ecosystem: Environmental > Aquatic > Marine > Oceanic > Sediment | place: near... | reverse complement strand
CGAGAGAGCAAAAGAAATTGGTGCTCCAGCCTGCGCTATAACAGATCATGGTTCTTTGTTTGGGATGTATGCCCACTGGAAAGCCTGTCAAAAGTTCGGTATTAAACCAATCATAGGGTGCGAACTCTATATCTGCGAACAAGACCCATCTATCAAATCAACACAAAACAATAAAAGAAATCACCTTACCATTCTTGCCAAAAGTCAAGAGGGTGTTCAAACACTTCAAAATCTAGTTAGTGCAACAAATAAGCCAGAATGGTTTTATAGAAAACCTAGAATAGATCTAGAGAATCTAAAAAACTTTGCATCAAGGGGCGATCTAATATGCTTATCTGGTTGTCTTGCGGGAGAGTTAACAGAGTCATTATTTACTAGTCTCACAGATGTATGTGCCGTTGGTTCAAATATGAACAATATTGATTATGTTCGATCCCTACTCGTTGATGACTGGCAAAAATTAGCTGAACAAATTATTCTGAAATACCAAAAGATGTTTGGAAAAGATAATTATTACATAGAACTCCAAGAAGAAGGTATGATTGCACAGAAAGTCGCGGTCGAGTGCCTGAGAAAAGCAAGCGAAGCTTTGAATGTTCCATCTGTAGCTACCCTAGATGCCCATTATGCCAGAAAAGAAGATGCAGAAGATCAAAGAATTTTGTTGTGTAGTCAACTACATACGACAGTGGAAGAACAGGAAAAAAGAAAACAGCAGGGTGGAGACACTATGGCATTCTTTTATCTGGATCAATTTTATATGTTTGACTACAAAGAGATGTCACAGCATTATACTCAAAAAGAAATAGAAGCATCCCTAGAGATTAATGATAAAATAGATACTGTTTCATTAAAGAAAAAACCATGTTTGCCAAAATTTAACAACGAAGAGAAACATAAGCTAAAAGTCAAATCCAGCGAATACCTACAACACCTATGTATTAAAAGAGCAGGCGAAAAATTTGGGGAAAGAAGCGTAGCGGAAAAAAGAACATACTGGAAGAGATTAGAAAAAGAACTTTTTGTTATTAATCAAGCAGGTCTTTCAGATTATTTTTTGATCGTCTGGGATTTTTGTAATTTCATAGACGATAATAATGGGCCTAGAGGCAAGGGGAGAGGATCTGGTGCTGGATCATTGGTGAACTATCTCTTGAATATTACCAAAATAGATCCAATAGAAAACGATCTGTTTTTTGAAAGATTCTATAATGTTAGCAGGAATATACCGCCACACTTTAATTTTGGGCCAAAGTCGTTTGTAGAATGGTTGTCCAAAAACATAGAATCTATGGATGACAGGTCTAACGAATCATGTAAGCAATCTATTCGTGAAATAATCAAGAATAAGGGCTGTTTTATAAACGAAAAATGGTTCAAAAACAAGTTGAAAGAAGAAGCGGATTGGATAGATAAATATTGTCCTAAAATGTGGCTTTATCTTTATGACACAATACATTACAACAATAAAGACTTGACTACAAAAGGTCCAAATATTCCCAATTCTGCGATGCTCTTCGCACTTGGCCAGACAGAACAGTTAGATAAAGATAAGTCTTTTTCTATAAACGAGGGTCATATTAGTTTACCTGATATTGATATAGACGTAGGGATCAATTTTAGACAGAAAGTTATAAATTATCTACATGAACGATGGGGCGAGAAACATGTTGGTCAGATGGTTACATTTGGTAGGCTTCAGGGTAAGGCTGCGTTAAAAGAAGTATTTAAAATACAATCTGATCTTGTAAAACATCTATCAAAAGTTAAGGCCGTTAAACAAAAACTAGATGTGTCACAGGCTGGTCTAAATCCATTTGATATCTGCAATGAAATAACTCAATATATTCCAGATGAAGCCTCTATTTCTGACGACATACAAGAAATGAGAGAAGAGAGTGAAGACTATGGTATCTTAAATTGGGCGATAGACAATATCAAAGAGGTTAAAGATGCTTATAAGTGGTATAAGCCTCTGTTTGATCAAGCAATGAGAATAGAAGGAACAAAAAAATCTCAATCAAGACATGCTGCTGGTGTTGTAATTGCAGATACAAATCTTGAAGATCTTGTTCCTCTTGTCTATGACTCTCAGCATAAAACTAGAATCGTTGGACTAGAGATGTTCGACGCAGAAAACATGGGTGCTGTCAAATTTGACATCTTAGGTATAACAGCATTAGACAAATGTATGTATTGTGAGGATTTAATTAATGGCCTACATTAATCAGGACAATTTCGATTGGGACCAAACCAATGTTGATGTTGTGCTTTTCATTCCAAATTTTAAAAGAAAACACTTATTGACACCTACACTCCAAAACATAAAAACAAGTCTCCCCAAAGATCGATGGCTGATTTTAGCTGTCAACGACGGAGTACATGAAGATCTTTCTGGCTTAATAGAACACAATCTTTTATATTTTACACTAGAAAGAGATAATCCTATAGAAAGAAATGGTTGTCAAATTAGAAACTATGTTCTCAAAAGACTTCAAAGTAAAATTCTTGCAACAAGAGATCCTGAGATTTTTATAGAGGGTGGAGATTATTTTCAATCCGTCGCGTCTATAGATGAAAAAACAATTTATAGACCAAGCAGTATGGTTGAATTATCAGAGCCAGAATCTCCAAAAATTATAAATAACCCACATATAGCTTTGCGCAGTTTGATGTCTAGATCAACACACATTGTAACCCAACAAAATTACAGAGCGTTTCACGCTGGAGTTGCTGTTCATACAAAAACAATGTTAGATATTCGTGGATATGACGAAAGATTTCAGAACGGATATGGATGGGAAGATGTCGATATGATGAATAGATTGTCACAACATGGCTGTGAAACTTTTATAGATAAAAAAGTTGATACTTTTCACATTTGGCATCCACGAAGAACAAGATTTTTAAAAACAGTTACAGACAATCAAAACATTTATAACACCATAAGACAACAAAACAAGGTTGTTGCAAACACAATGGATAGTTGGGGGGAAGGTTAATAAAGATGAATCAAATTTGGATGTATTGGCAAAACTATAAAAATCAAAAAACCCCAGATTATGTTAGACTGTGCCATGAGTCAATCATCAAGCATTGCGAGAAAAGTTTTAAGATTCATATCTTAAATGACGACAATGTTAAAGAATATCTTCCAAATATCAGAGAAGATTTTTTTCAGATTTCTCAAATCAATAATAAATCAAATTATCTTAGATATAAATTGCTGTATGAATTTGGTGGTGTATGGCTAGATAGTGATCTGATTCTATTAAAAAATTTAAGATTTTTAACAGAAGAATTGTTTAAAAACAAATCTGTAGATCTTATGGCTACTGCTTCTCCAGAATACAAATACGAGCAACCGGAAAGTGGGTTTATTATATCCAAAAAATATGGAACTACAATAGGTGTGGCATTGGATATAATAGAAAATAAATTAAACAACAATCATGCAGGACATATATTTCCATGGGGTAGTATGGGTCCATCTGTAATTAGAGAAGCTGTAAAAGAACAAAAATATCTACACTTAAATTCAAAAGTTTTAATGCCTATAGGTTGGCAAGATGCTAAAAGATTTTTGGGATATGAACCTATTATACAAACCTATGATGAAAACATATGTGGATATATGTTATATAATGAGATGTTTAGAAGAATGAAGCACCCAATTTTTAACATGACTAGAGAACAAATATTAAATGATGAAATGTTAATTAGTCAAATTTTTAGAAAGGCGTTGAAAATTAATTAATGTCGGAAATTGATCACGCACAACATATTAAGACAATATTTTGCGATATTGATGGTTGCATATTTAAACATCGTGGAGATATGGTCAAAATATTAACTGGCCCACGAGAGCTATTGCCTGGCGTAACAGAAGCATTTAAGCAATGGTGTAATAAGGGATACACTATCGTCCTTACAACAGGAAGATCAGAGAGTGTTCGAGCCACTACTGTTCAACAAATTCGTAATTCTGGTTTATTTTTTGATCACTTGATAATGGGACTACCAAGAGGGCAAAGGGTTATTATCAATGACATTAAACCAGGAAGAACAGAGAATACTGCCGAGTGCGTAAACATAGAAAGAAACAAAGGTTTAGAAAATGTTAACATCTAAATTAGCATGTGGTCCTATGAGCCAAGAAATTATCGAAGCAATTTTTCGATATTCAAATAAAACAGGTAAGCAATTGATGCTTATAGCTTCTCGTAACCAAATTGATGTTGAAAGTGGGTATGTTTTTCAAACAAGACAATATACAAATTATATTGCAAGTATGAAAAAAATGTACCCCCTATCCAACATAGTAATTTGCAGAGATCACTGTGGACCTGGATTTGGAGGCCAAACAGAACAAGGTCTCGAAGGAACCAAAAGAACGATAAGTTGCGACCTAGAAAATGGATTTGATCTTATTCATATAGATCTGTGTCTAGCAAAGGGGATGTCCCATGGAGATAAACTCCAACATACTCTGAAACTTATGAGATATGCAATTGATATCAATCCAGAGGTCATGTTTGAAATAGGAACAGACGAAAACGTAGGTGTGGCAGAAATGGACTTCGATAGAATAGCAACGGATATACAAATGTGTCAAAGGGTAGCCAACCCAACATTCTATGTCGTGCAAACTGGCAGTCTTGTTTATGAGACATCTAATACGGGATCATTTAACACAGATATTGTTCGTACCATGAAAAAGACCCTTCATAGATGTGGAACAAAATTAAAAGAACATAATGCGGACTATTTGACAACAAAACAATTGAATCTTCGTAAAGGTGTCGTTGATGCTGTTAACATAGCTCCACAACTAGGCGTTGTTCAAACTAGTCATGTATTGTCTCAAGCTTTATTGTATGGCTTAGATACACATTCATTTATGTCATCAGTTGTTTTGGGGCATAAGTGGAAAAAATGGAGCGATAGGTTTGAAAATTACAATTTATGCGCACTTATAGCTGGACATTACCACTTCAATAGAGTGGAATATCAGCGTCTTGTAGACAAACTCTCTAAACACATAGACGTTCGTGAAGACATTATTAATGAAATAACCAAAGTAGTTAATCACTACCTTTCGTCTTTGGAGTAATATTATGAAAACAATAAGTAAGCCTTGGGGTAAAGAAGAAATTTTGTCTGTTCAGGATAAATATATGGTAAAAAGATTGTATATGAAACCTGAACAACGTTGTAGTTTACAATACCACGAACATAAAGTAGAGACTGTATATGTATTAAGTGGAGTATTGTTGGTCTACTTAGATGATAAAATCATACATATGAAATCTGGAGAATTTTGTACTATTATGCCAAGACAGATTCATCGCATGGAGGGTGGTATAAATGGTGCTATTTATTTAGAATCTTCTACTCCCGAACTTGACGATGTAATTAGAATAGAAGATGACTATGGGAGAAATTAGTAAATATAAAGTATTAATTCCTACTGCTGGTATTGGTTCCAGATTAGGCAATCACTGTGATCACGTCAATAAAACTTTGGTTCCAGTTGCTAATCGTCCAATTATTTCCTATATCATTGAAAAATTTTCACCAGATATAGAATTAATTATTGATCTTGGACACAAAGGGGAATTGGTAAAAGAATTCTTAACCTTGGCTTATCCAGACCGTAAATTTACATTCGTATGGGCAAAAAGAAAAGGTTTAACTTCCGATCTGTGCGACTATAAAGAAATGCTTCAGTGTCCATTCGTTTTCTTTACAAACGACGCCATAGTAACAGAAAATATTCCTGTTCCAGATCATAATTGGATAGGATATGCTAATATACGTGCTGGCCAAGATTATCGTTCTGTTGTTGTAGACTCATGGGATAACACCGTAGTAAAAGACTTGGGGGAAAAGGGTGCTCATACGGAAGCCAAGGCTTATATAGGAATATGTGGTGTTCATGATTACAAGGCATTTTGGAAAGCTATGGATACAGCGATAGAAGAAGGTACGGCAAATCAAGGAGAGTCATTTGCTCTCTCCTCTATGGTTAAAAGCCAGGCTATTAGGGGGGTTGGTTTTACATGGTATGATACTGGAACCATTGAGGCTTTGACACATGCCAACAAGGTGCTTGGTAAAGATGATGACCCAAATATTCTTCCAAAAGAACAAGAGCATATTTGGTTTTGCAACGATAGAGTAATAAAATTCTCAACAGATAAAGACTTTATTTTCCAAAGAGTTCAGAGGGCTAGGTCTCTTCGTGGATATGTTCCAGAGATTACTGGAAGTACCTGCAATATGTATTGTTATGATTTGGTCAATGGTCGAGTATTATCTAGCACCATAACAAAATCTAGATTTAAAGATTTTTTAAAGTGGCTAGAAGGGTTGTGGGGTAATCGACAATTATTGACAGAAGAACAAAGAGATGTTTATCGCCAATTCTATGAAGACAAAACTCTTGAAAGAATAGAAAACTATTTCATTCGTTTTCGCTATCAAGATTCAGAACAATGTATTAACGGGGTTAATGTTCCACCTGTAATAGAACTATTAGATAGAATAGATTGGAAATGGATATCTGAAGGTATTCCTGTTCGATTTCATGGAGATCTACATTTTGAAAATGTTATAGAAACAGAAAATAGTTTTTGTTTATTGGATTGGAGACAAAATTTTGGTGGATTTTGTGATTACGGAGATATTTACTACGATCTAGCAAAATTGTGGCATGGACTCATAGTTTCTCACGGCATCATTAATAAAGGTTTGTATGAAATTGAGATAAATGGACAAACAGTAAATTTTGATTTACTTCGCAAGCAAACATTGATAGATTGTGAAACATGGTTTCAAAGATATCTTATAGAAAATCATTACGACTACCATAAAGTAAAAACAATAACAGCATTGATATTTTTGAATATAGCGGCATTACACCACCAACCATATGCAGAAATGCTTTTCCACTTGGGAAAACTTATGCTCAATTCACTGGAGATGAAAAATGAGTAAATCTATGTTGGAACACGGTTTAACATTGATGGACGATAGATATAAACATGTTTTAGAATTTGGCGTTTGTAGAGGAGCAACAATGTGTGTTATTAGACACGTACTTGATGATTCGTTTAAAATATTTGGATTCGATTCTTTTGTGGGACTACCTGAGCCTTGGGTAGACAAAGATGGGCAACTTGTTTGTGCTCCAGAATATTTTTCAACAAACAGTGTAGTTCCAAATATTAGTGGAGTAAAGTTTTATGCTGGATGGTTCTCCGACACTATACCGGATTATCTTAAAATAGCAGAGCCAATCGCTTTGTTACACGTTGACTCAGATCTCTACAGTTCGGCAAAAGAAGTCTTGGAATCATTAAATGACCATATAGTAGAAGGAACTATCATAGTTTTTGACGAATGGTTTTATAGGCACGATCCACTGTACGACGATCACGAAGCAAAAGCATTTAATGAATGGGTATTAAAATTCAAACGCAAGTGTGAAGAAATTTCTTTCCTTGATAAAACTAATTCTGGGGAAGAACGCAAGATGTTTCGCGTTTTGGAATAACGGGGAGATAATTAAGGAGACTTCAAAACAAGGAGAAATATGTGATTGAGGAGCAAATAATAGAATTTTGGAAACAACAACCATCTAATGTATACGGTCTTTCATATGAGCCAACAACAGAACCAGAATATTCTAACGACGACCCAAGAATATTTTATATGGTTGGTAATGCAGTTTGTTTGCCTATGTATAATGATGTAGGCAAAGCTGTTGGATTAGTTCATCCAGGCACTTCAGTAAGGAAATCTCATTTGGATCTAGTAGCAAGTGCTATCTCCAAGACAACGACATCTATATTGGAAATAGGTGTTAATCGTTACGGAAAATCTCTTTTTAGTACAACAACAACAATCTTGAAAAATAAAGCGAGCGATTGTGTCTATCTAGGAGTTGATATACAAGATAAATCTTATTTAAACAATCCTGAGAAAAACATACACACAATGCTTACAAATTCAAAAAACAGAAGCCAAATAAGAGACAAGTTGTTGGAATTAGGTGTGGAAAAAATAGATTTTTTAATGATAGACGGAGATCACTCTATTAATTATACAGTCAACGACTGGTGTTTTACAGAATTTTTATCTAAATCGGGTGTCGTCGTAATGCATGACACAAACGTACATATTGGGCCAAGGGCTGTTTTTGAAGCCATAGACTCTAAGTTATTTGACAAAAAACGTATTGGGTCTGAGATGGTTAATGGAAAATTTGTAGACTACGGTATGTGTATAGCTAGGAGATTGTCTTGAAAAAAGTAGCTCTGTGTCTAACGGGAATGGCCCTACATCCTGGCAAAAAAGTTATTGGTGGCCAGATGTGGAACGGGAAAACTGGTAAACAAACACCTGTAGAATGGATCAAAGGACTAGAACATTATCAAAAATATCTTTTTAAACACAATAACATAGACGTGTTTATTCACACCCCAAGCGTTGAGATAGAAAAAGAACTAACAGAGGCATACAAACCAAAAGCGGCTATTTTTGAAAAAGATCCGAAATTTAATATTGTTGACGGAAGAATTGATCCGAGTTATCCAGATGGGATTACATCTAAAACACAAATAACTATTGCTAGATGGGATAGTGTTAAAAAGTGCGTACAACTTAAAAAACAATATGAAGAACAGCATGGATTCAAATACGACATGGTTATGATTGGTAGATTCGATGTTGCTTGGATGGTTGATGTGGATTTCTCTAAATTTGATCCAAATTATTTTTATGCATCAAACTGGTGCGTAATGATGCAGCCAAATGGAAGAGGGGTTAGACATGAAGATTGGTTTTTTCACGGATGGAATAAAAAAGACAACAAATCGCTTCGCCACACACACACAGGATACCCACATACCCCACACTATCAAGCATTGGCCGATTACTGGTTTTTTAGTGGTTCAGAGATAATGGATAAATTTAGTAACTTATATGACAACATTGCACGTTTTCTCAAAGAGGGTGTTCCTTCAAATCACGAATTTGCTTTTAAACAACTAAAAACAACAGGTTTTTTACCTAAATTACGATTTGCATTTCACATCCACGACCAATGTTTCTTGACACGTTTTGTATATACGGATTGGAGAAAATAATATGTCTCGCATTTTTATTGATGTTGGTTCTCATCGTGGACAAACTATACATTTATTGCTACAGCCACAATTCAAAATTGATCATATTTTTGGGTTTGATCCATCTCCACTGTGTCAAAAAATTCTTAATCGTAAATACAAAACAAATTCAAAAGTTACTATTGTTAACAATGGATTGTGGTCTAAAACATGCTGCATGGATTTACATAATGAAGGCTCGGTTGGAGGTACTGTTCACGAGGATTATCAGACAACCTGTAACCCAGAACTACAAGTGACAAGTTGTAAATTTATCAAAGCTTCTGATTGGTTTCGTGATAATGTATCGCAAGACGATGAAGTGTTTCTCAAACTCAATTGTGAGGGTAGTGAGTGCGAAGTTATAGGGGATTTACTCGATACTGGAGAATACAAAAAGGTCAAAGCTGCGTTTGTAGATTTTGATGTTCGTAAAAGTCCATCTCAAAAACATAAAGAAAGAGAGCTATTGCAACGAATGAAAACAATGAAACTCGATAATCTACATCTTTATATGGGACAAAATAGGTACAATGTTCTAGGAGCACATATGTAATGATAGATGAAACAAAAATGTGCTTTATGACAGTGGCTAATAGGTCATACCAACAATATGTCCCATGGTTCCTATATTTTCTTAACAGAGCCTATCCAGATGCACAAAAATTGATATTGCTGGACGAAGCATTGGAAAAAAATGTCCAACAGATGGTCAATTTATTGTCTGGCAATTTTGAAGTTAGAGAAAATGCTTTCAAAGAATACACCCAAACAGATGCAAATACCATTAAGTGCTTGAGGTGGTTGACATATGAACCATCGTTTGATCAGTACGATTGTATGTCTATTGGCGATGTAGACATGGCTATATATAAAGAAACCCCAACATATATGGATCAACACATAGCCCATTGCGATAAGATGAAAATCCCTTACAGTAATTTTGTACGTCCATCTAAACCCAGAAGAGTATGCGGAGTCCATGTTATAAAGCCGAGAGAATGGTTTACCTCAATTAATCCGATGATCGACAAATATAGACCAATGCTCAAAAGCGGAAATATACATTTATCTCCAGAAGGATTTAACGAACAACTATTATTGCGAATGATCGTCGAATCAGATCTAGGAGAACCACCATCAAATCTCTCAGAAACGTATTGGCCATCGTTAGCCACGTCCAATCATCACGGAACACATATCCGTCTTGCCGAACATGGAGGAATTGCAGGACTACAGAAGGCAAAAGGTTATTTAGACCATAAAGCAGAGATTCTTGATGCAGTTGAAACACCTCTTTTCAAACAATTATCGGCAAGGTCTCCATATATAGGAAATATGTTAAAAACAGTAGCCAATGCTTATAGAAATTATTAAATATCGGACCTTGACAAGAACAATAATAGGGATATAATAAATATGACACAGATGACAACGGAACTGATAGAAACAACTAAACCTATTAAATTTTCTCAATGTAGTTGTGTAGTTACTCCAGGAAAGTTTAAAGCAGACGATATCTCGCCAGACTGTCCCGCTACGTGGAGATTGATATCTCGCGGACACACAGTTGGTGTGTTTCAACTGGAAAACAAATTAGGTCAAGATTGGTCTAGCAAGGTTAAGCCAGAAAATATTCATGAATTAGCGGCATTAACTGCAATCCTAAGACCTGGGGCTTTGGAGAGCGGCATGTCAGAAGATTATGTTGCTATTAAATTTGGTAAAAAGCAGGCATTATACCTACACAATTCTTTAAAAGTTATTTTAGAGCCAACATACGGGTGTATGATTTACCAAGAACAAGCTTTGAAAATTGCAATAGAAATTGCTGGATTTACCCCTGAGAGCGCGGACTTACTGAGGAAAGCAATTGGTAAGAAACTCCCAGAATTGATGGCTAAATTAAAAGCAAGATTTATTGATGGATGTAAGAAAGTTGGATTTGTAGATAAGGCAGACGCAGAGAAAATATTTGGATGGATTGAAAAGAGTCAAAGGTATTCTTTTAACAAATGTGTCTCTGGAGATACGGCAATTCGTAGAACAAACGGGGGAAGATTTGTAGGATCGTGTCAATATTCAATAGAACATATGTACAAAATTAAAAACGACATTGAATATGCAAAAAAGCATGGACATTCTGTTCTAAGAAGAAAATGGAATAGATTAGGTCATTATGGCAAAGGACTATCTTTATGTAAAGATGGACGCATTAGACCTAATACTATAAGAGATATTCAACCTGCTGGAAAACAACAGTTGTATAGGTTAATATTGGAAAATGGTGAATATATTTGTGTTACCAGTAATCATAAATTTCCAACACCTATTGGTGAAAAAACACTAGATCAATTAAATGTTGGAGATTCTCTATATCTATGTGGAGAATATGAAAAATCTGATTTTAATGCAATAGGTAAGTTTAGCAATAGCGTAAAAGAAAACAAAATAAAAAAATACGCTGTTGCTCAATGTGGTTTCCCAAAAGGAAAGGACAATCCTGCATATACAAACGGGTCACACACATTGTTTGAACAATACAAACAAATTACCCCAGATATTTGCGAAAATTGTAGTGCAAAAGATTGTAGAATAGAGACAGCACATCTGGATGGAGATAGAACTAATAGTTTACCGAGTAACTTAAAAAAACTTTGTGTATCTTGTCATAAAAAACATGATTATTCAAATGGTCGTGCAAAACGTGGAGAAAAGGGATATCCCAACAGTATTGTTAAAATTAAATCTATTCTACCTGATAAAATTGCAGAAACATGGAATGTCACAATGGATAGTCCTAATCACAATTTTGTTACAAGTGGTGATATAGTTACTTGTAATTCACACGCACAAAGTTATGCAGAGCTAAGTTACACTACAGCTTGGCTTAAATGTCATTTTCCACAAGAATTTTTCACGAGCTATTTGGCATATTCAAGCTATAAACAAAATCCAAAAGAAGAAATATGTAGGCTTGTTCAAGATGCTAGATTGTTTGGGGTGGGAATATTACTACCAGATATCAAGAGAAAAAACATTGATTTCACAATGGACAAAAATAATAATTCTATTTTCTTTGGGTTATCGCATATCAAAAGTGTTGGTCAATTAGCTATTAAAAAAATAATAGAAATGTCTCAAGGGGATTTAAATACATGGAGACAGTTTCTTGCTGCCGTTCCCGTTTTACATAGAGATGTAGCCTTATCTTTAATTAAATCTGGAGCGTGTGATGGATATAATTTGCCAAGAATTAAAATGATAGATGAATTAAATACCATTTTAGGCTATCCAATTAGAAATGAAGATGGTAAAAAAATTGAAGTTAGAGGGTTGACAACTAAAGAAAAAGAATGGTTTTTCAAGAAATTGAAACAAAATTTCTCCGCAATAGAGATTTTGCAACAAATGTCTGTAGAGAATAAAAACTTAATGTTTTTTAAGAAAATGAAAAAAAATGAATTAATCGATTTTATAACAGATAATTACAAAGATCTATACACAGTAGAATATCTGTCCAAATCCAAAAAAAGCGATTTATTAGGTATAATTATAAAGAGAGAAAAGCTAGACATACAAGAGGTGATGCCAAAGATACTTGAGAAAAGAAGGGACATATTAAAGGAAAAATCTATATTTTTATCTAAAAATAAAAACAATGAAGATTCCTTTAAAGCAAAAGCTATGGCAGAAAAAATGTTCTTGGGAATATCCCTATCTTGTTCTGCTGTAGATGATTGTGAGATAGAAGAAAAGACTATGACATGTCTTGAGGCTATGAAATTATCAAACCTGGGAAAATTTGACGTTTGTGGAATTATAGAGTCCGTTAAGCATACGAAAACGAAAAAGGGTCGTAATCCAGGCCAGCCAATGTGTTTTGTCAATTTTTCTGATTCAACATATGCAATTGATCGTGCTGTTTTGTTTCCAGGTCCATATGCGTTTTTTAACGACCTATGTAAAGAAAATCATATATGCATTTTCAGCGGAACTAAGAAAAATGGTTCTTTTATTTTAGAAGGAATTAAAAAAGTTATATAAAATATCTGTGTTGGTGATATATTACTATAGTGATTTAACACAACACAAAACGAAAGGAAAAGGAAAACGAATGTCTCAATTAAATATGAATGGAATAGGAACACTTACGGCAGATCCCACTTTGAAAACCGTTGGAGAAAATAAGGCACAAGTGTGTAATTTTACTCTTGCTTTTAATAGAAGTTGGAAAGATAAGAACGACGAGTGGAAACAAGATACGACCTTTATGAAGTGTGAATTGTGGGGAAACAGGGCTTCTCAAGTGTCTGAGATGGCGAAAAAGGGTGATGAATTAACGGTTGTGGGGTCTTTGGTTCAACAAAGCTGGACAACAGAAAAGGATGAAAAAAGAACTACTTATTCCTTTAGACTTGTTGATGTTAGACTTTGCCGAAAGTTCAACAAAAAGTCTGAGTCCAATGAGAATGCTCCACAAACTGCTTCTGCCAATGCTCCTGCAAACGACAACGATATTCCATTTTAATAAATAGAAATAAAATATGGAAAATAGAAAAAGAAGGATTTTATTTGTTGGTGAAGCTAGTTATTTAGCTACTGGATTCAGTACATACTGGAACGAAGTGCTCAAAAGACTTCACGAAACAGGTGAGTTTGAAATAGCTGAATTTGGATCTTACGGAAAAGACAATGATCCACAAATTCACAGTGTTCCATGGAAATTTTATCCAGTACAGCCAGATCCAAGAGACAAGGAAGCTGTAAGAGTTTTTATGGCCAATAGGACCAATCAATTTGGCGAATTGAGATTTGATAGAGTATGTTTAGATTTCAAGCCAGATATAGTTTGTGCTATTCGTGACTGGTGGATGGATGAGTTTATTTTAAGATCTCCGTTTAGAGATAAATTCCATCTTTGTTGGATGCCTACTATAGACGGAATTCCACAAAAACAAAGTTGGCTTGATTCATATTCTTTTTGTGACACGATTTTGACATATTCTAAATGGGGTTTCGATGTTCTTGAAAAGAACGGTAGGTCAAACACCAACCTAATTGCAGTTGCATCTCCTGGCGCAGATGTTGATGTATTCAAGCCAGTTGAGGATAAACGAGAACACAAAACTAAGATTGGAATAGATCCAGAGTCCATTATTGTTGGAACCGTAATGCGTAATCAAAAAAGAAAACTCTATGTGGATCTAATAGAAGACTTTTCAAAATGGGTGTATAAAGCAAAATCTAAAGGACACATAGAACTTGCAAAGAAAACATTTCTTTATCTGCACACAAGTTATCCAGATCAGGGATGGGACATAGGCGCTGCGATAAAAGAATTCAAAATGGGTAATAAAGTCTTGATGACATATTTGTGTGCAAAATGTCAAGTAGCATTTCCATCATTTTTTAAAGGTGAAATAACTCACTGTACAGCTTGTGGAAACATGACTGCAAGACCTCCTAGCGCTAGTCATTCTTGTTCTAGAAAAGTTTTAGCAGATATTATGAACGTGTTTGATTTATATGTTCAATATTCTATTTGCGAAGGGTGGGGTATGCCAATCTCAGAAGCACAGTCTTGTGGAATTCCAACCATGGCTATTCGTTATTCGGCCATGGAGGATCACCTAAAAAATCCTACAAGCATACCAATTGAAGTTGGAAAGTTTTTCAGAGAAGGTGTTTTAGATACAGAACAAAAAAGAGCACTACCAAATAGTCAGGATTTTATTGACAAACTGAACAATTTTGTCAAACTATCTACAGAAAAGAAAGAAGCACTATCCAAACAAACAAGACAATATGTAATGGAAAAGGTAGATACATATGGTACAGATGACAAATTACCAAGATCAAGTTGGGAAAGAACAACAGAAATTTGGAGAAACATACTTAAAGAATGCTCTATAAAAGAAACAGAAAATACCTGGTTGAACCCCAATACAGATGTACACAAGCCAAATCTCACAGATTTAAATAAACCAATGAACAATACAGTGTTTGCAAGATGGGTGATAAGAGAAATTTGGGGAAAACCCGACATGGAACACACGTACTTTGCGGGCCAATGGATAAAAGCATTAAACGTTGGCTATCTTCTCAATGGTGCTCAGACGATTCCTATGGATAGACAAAAGATGATAGACCATTTTGTTAAACTCATTAGAGATAAAAATGCTGCTGAAAAATTTAGAGTCAAGACAATTTCTAGTAGAGACACGAATTCTGACGAAATAGAATTGGTAACAATATAATGAAAATTTTATACATAGCCGAATACTGTAGAAATAATCATAAAAGACAATTATCTATAGATAATATTTTAACTCTAGATCAAACAGAAGGAATAGACGTTGTATGTCGCCCAATACATCCGTCAAATAATCTCATATTCAATGACAACAAAAGAATTCAAGAACTAGAACAAAAAGATCTGAATAATATTGATATAGTTATTCAGCATTCTACACCTAATTATTTTGAATACAAAGAAGGTGTAAAAAATATTGGTTTTGTAGAACTAAATGTTGCATCAATCGAAGATTATAGCGTAGCAAGGTCTTGTAATTTAATGGACGAAATATGGGTAATGTGCAATAGCAATAAAGAAACTCTAGAAAATGCCGGTGTAAACAAACCTATAAAAGTGGTAAAACATGGTAGGGATGAATCCGTTTGGAAGAAACAATATAGCAAGATCAATAGTCAAAAATTAAAAAACAAATGTGTTTTTTACACAGTTGGGGAATATAATAAGTTATATAATTTAATAGGTGTTTTAAGAACATACCACAGTGCGTTTAGTTTTCGTGATAATGTTGTCTTAATTATCAATACATGGGTCAGTGGTCAATCAAAAAAACAGTGTTCTGAAACAATAAAAAAATTATGTAGCGAAATAAGAGAAAGATCTTATATCTATTCTAATAAGGATTATTATCCAGAAATAATTATAATTGAATCCCCAATGAGTGAATCAAAAATTAACCAATTACACGCAACTGGAGATATACTTGTCACAACAGACAAAGGATCGTGTTGGGATATATTTACACATGACGCACTTGGGTTTGGCAATGTATGTATAGCAAGTGATTGTTCGGGTTTTTCTGATCTAATTAGTTATGACAAGTGGTTGATAAAAGGACAACGTAGTCCATGTTTTGATAATCAAGAAAATATCCCTGGAATCTTTGGTCGTAGTTCATGGTTTGAACCTAATCTAGAAGATCTATCAGAGAAAATGCAATATTTTTATAACATTTGGTCGTCAAGAGAAGAACAAACAAAACTTTGTAAAACCCATTTAACATATGAGACAGTTGGATCACATATGAAAAAACTTTTGGAGGCATAAGATGCCATCACTATTCTCTTCTATCCTAAAAGCCGTTAATCGAGACATAAATGGCAATGAACCCATGGACATTCTATGCATAAATCAAAACGAAGCTTTTCAATTTGATTTAGCCAAGACAGGACATAATTTCTATTACATACAACCACAAAAAACAAGATTGTGGGATACAAACATAAGGCCAAAACCTAGCAATTGCTATTTTCTTAAAGGCGTAGATTTAAAAGATCAATTAAAACAAGATATGCAATTTGATCTCATTTTATGTCAAAATAAGTTTACGCAATTTGGATTACTAATGGAGATATCTAAACAAATATCTTGCCCCATCATTTTGATGGAAAATAATTTGTCAGATCATAAAATAGATCCATATGTAATTGAAGCCGCAAACAATCAAGAATACAACCACTATGTTTTTAATTCAAATTTCTTGGCAAATTCTTGCGGGCTAGACAAAGAAGATGATGATGTTTCTGTCATAGATTTTGGCATTGACATAGGGGATTTTGGTGACTGGAATGGCAAGTATGATACTGTATGTGGCGTTGTCAAGGATGACAAGGATTTAGATCATATTACTGGATTAAATATCTTTGGCGAAATGGTCGGTGATTTTCAGGTGGACGTTGCTAGACCTACTGATAACAATAAAAATATTGTGAGCATGTATAAGACATGTGGTGTCTTTTTAAATACATCTCAATGGATCATTAATCCGAGACATTTACTAGAAGCTATGGCTACAGGCTGTCCTGTGGTAACAACCGACACAGCAAATATATCCTCCATAGTGGAACATGGAGTTAACGGATACGTGACAAATGACATAAATGACATGAAAACGTATTTAAAAACAATTTTAGAAGACAGAGAGGTTGCCAAAAAATTAGGTAATGCGGCCAGAGAAACTATTGCTAATAAATTCTGCATGTCCCAATTTTTAAACAAATGGAATAAGCTTTTTACAAACTGTGTTGGTAAAACATCTACAGCATTTAAAGGAAACAGAAATGTCACAATCGAATACTAGGACATATAGCAAGATTAATTTTTGCTCGAAGAACGATATTAGAAACGGAGACTACTTAAACATATCCATAGACATAGTGGACAATCAAGACAATGATCAGGTTGTGTGCGGAGATATTGGCTCTTTAGACTGGATAATAGAAGATGATTCAGTAGATGAGATAGTAGCTCTAAGAACATTGAACAATATAGGCATGGAACATATGGCAAAAGCCATAGGAAACTGGAAAAATAAACTGAGAGAGAATGGAATTATCAAGTTCGCCATAGACGATATATTTGTTTTGTCTGGCGAATTATTGCAGAATAGGTTATCTGCAAGTGATTTATCCCAGATTGTATTTAGAAACAGCAATTGTAAATCTGTGATTGATTCTACGTCGTTGTTGTTTATATTAAATCAACTTCAATTTAAAATAGAAAACCAAAGATTTGATGGGGTTTCGTTCTATGTAGAAGCGAGAAAGATATCCAATGATAACCGACTGTAATTCTTGTTGTTTTTTGAAAAAACTAGAAGATGGAGTAACTTGTCAAGCTAATCAACTTTGCATTGCCAAAGAACAGAGTGTTTCTACTCCAGGATTCTGTAAGACAAAAAGATCAGAAAAATGGGCAAAAAGACAACAACAAGAACAAACTAGAAGCCTGGATATACAAGATCTAGTATGCATGGTTGATCTGGAAAATAAATTGAGTTTTGATCTAATCGTTGTTTTCGACGAAACAAAACAAACAATAGAAACACTTAATAAAACTTTGTCTTTTGATTGGACTAATAAATTTTGTAAACAAATAATAATAGCAGATATTACAGGTAAACCCAAAAGAGATAAGCAATTTTTAAACAGTATTAAAAACTACACTGGTATTCCTCTCGTAATTGATTGCTCATGCGACAACGAGAACAGGGTAAGAGCAATAAGAAGATTAACCATTAAATGTAAGCAAAAATATTTTATGATCATTCCTGCTGGACAAAAACTTAGCAATATTAATAATCTATATGATCATTTGCAAAATAATGATAGCAGAAATATTTATTACAGGTTCCCAACAAAGTTTGGTTTTACTAAGATAGACCCAATTGATAATAATTTTTATGGATTATATATTACCCATATGTTTAAATTTCTAACGTCAAGATGTGACGAAGAATGTATTTATAATCAACCATGTGAATGTAAGGTTTTCCAGGAAGATATAACTAAAATGGAAAAACAATGTCAGATTAAGTTATCAAACATTTTTTGGGACTGTGCTTTTCACAATGAACAAAAGAAATAAACAAATCCACTTACAAAAAAAGAATGCCGAAAAAGAGAAACAAAAAAATGTCTCTCTATTAAATGAAATTGGGATAAGCTTAGACGACGAACTATCTTGTATTGGGATTGTTTTACAAACATTTGGACAAGACGAAATTACATTAAGTATCTTAAATAATATTGCAATCATATCAAGGAAATATGTTGGTCTAGACATTGTTTTGTTTCCACATCATGTAGCAAAAACTCCTATGCCGATACTTGGATCGGTTTTTCATATAAATGATTTAACGGGATGGGAACATCCAGCCATAGCTACGGATTTAACGACTTGTTTTGATCTAGTTGGATATAATTTAGATCACTTTTATTATTACATTTTTTCGTTAGAATCAATGACAGATGATGAAAAAAATATTTTTAATTCAAATAAAATTAGCTTTATGTTTAACAAGAGAGAAGATATGGAGTTAATACAAAAAGAATTTGACATAAAAGAAAAATCTTATTTAATACCCAATTTTAATCTCCAAATTATATGCAAGATTATTGCAGAGGATAAAAATGACAAAAAATCAAATTAGACAAAAATTGATAAAGGAACATGGGTTTACTAATATAGTGCTAGATAACTATACAAAGAAACAAGAATTGATAAACCTGTTGGCACAAAATGGTGGATCTGAAAAAAAGTTAACAGAAGATAAGTCCGAACAACCAGAAGAGCAAAAAGACTTGACCCCAAATAGCCCAGAATGGACACAACATGTATTGAGCCATTTTGAAGATGATGAACTAGAAGGTAAAAATCCCAAGGTTGATGGACTTAGGCGTATAGTAGGATTATTATTAGGAACAATCGTTGAGGAAGGATGTAATCTAATATCCGCTCCTAATGAAACAAATGAAATGAGAGCATGTGTTAAAGCATGGATTGTAATTAAATCAAAAGAAAATCTCACCATAAGATACGAAGCTTTGGCAGATGCCTATGGTGGCAACTGTACTGAAAAATTTAACATGTACATAACGGCCTTGGCAGACACCAGAGCTAAAGGTAGATGCTTCAGAAATGCACTCAAGTTAAAACAAGTTATTGCTGCCGAAGAGAGTCAAATGAGTATTGGTGATGCTTATGCTCCAAATACTGGCAAGATTGATCAGGGACAAATAACAGCTATCAACCTAATGTGTAAGAGAAATAGCCTTGATTTAAAAATCATTCTAGATTCAATTGAGTTACAATATAAATTTGATGATGGTGGTAATATCGACTTGTTTGAATTAAGCAATGCCAATGGAAGAGAAATTCTACAAGAAATAAATAGAATCAATACAACAAAAGATAAAAAGGAATAAAAATGGGTAAACAATATTCAAAATCATTCCAGTTATATAAACCTAGAAAAGACAACGGCGGCGCTGCTAGTTCATGGTCTTTGGGTTCAGACAGAGAGAGTGTTTTTCTAGAATTCAGTAGTCAAAAGCCAGATGGTTCTGGTAAATTTGATTGGGACAATAAGTGCGTTATGAAACTTGGAATATCCGACATTGGAGAAATTCTATCTGTTCTAAATAAAAATCAAGATGGGGTTGGTCCAAAAAATGATAGTGGTATAAGAAAGGGTCTTTATCATAAAAATCAAAAGGGTAACACTATTTTAACGTTCACCTATATAGATACTAGTGAGATATTTGGAATTAGGTTAAGCAAAAAAAATGGAAATGACCCTGTTCAAAAATTTCAACACATGGTTACAGTTGGGGAAGCAGAAACATTAAAGATTTTTCTTAATAGGTGTGTGGAAATACTATATGAAGATCAAAAGGATTAATTTTCCAATCATTTTTTATGAATCAGAACATGGGGATTTAAAAAAATACACAGCACATTGTCTAACTCTTGATATAATTTTTGATGCAGATACAATAAATGAAGCTTTAAGTGGCCTACTTGAATTGATACAATGTTCTGTTGATTCTGCCAAAAAACATAAAGCAAACATATTTCATAATGCCCCAAATGAATACTGGTCTATGTTTAATAAAGCAAAAAATTTAAACAACAAAGAAATGTATAAATAATTACTTGTTTTCTTTTGGGAGGTTGTCTTTGATATTTTTAACCTCGACTTTTAGTGCAGACATTGTTATTTGAAGGTCTGATATTTTTTTATCTATAGAATCTAATTTATTGTTAGTTCTATTCATATGGGATCTCAACATTCTTTGATCTTTTTTATATTCAGATTCATCTTCAACTCCAGCTATCATATATTGAACTTCTATTTTCGTTGGTATGTCTTTCAAATCTGCTTGTGTCACCACGCCCCTCGTTCCAATAAGAACAACTACTAAAGTTCCAATGATACCAATTAAAGCGCTTATAATTCTACTATTAAGATTCTTCATATTAAAAAATAGGGGCTATGCCGACCGGATCAAACAACACCCCTATGACCCCTTTCTATTAGAGAAATTCTAATGCTATGTATAAACCATATAGCGTTTTAGATCCAATACTATCTGGCGAAGCACTAAGACAAAGATAAAAATCATGCCTTGTATCTTCTGTGTTATCACCTGAAGGACTAAGACCACCGCTTCCTGGACTATTTAGCAAAGTCATAACGGTTCCAGATCCCGCCAGTTGTTGCCAACCGTCTTCTGCGACATCCCACGTTTGTGCTGTTCCAGTTGTTGGTTCTACACCAGAACCTCCATTTACCAATTGTGCGACTTGCGTTGTAACACCACTAGCCGCTTCGGTAATAGTAGTTCTATCAAAAATTCTAGCTTCTCCATTTTGCGTCTTAACATTAGTGGCATTGGTAAATCTTACATTGACAGTCCCTGACTCCAAAGGTAAAGTGTTAATATGAATAACTGCTCCACCATTATTAGAGACACCACTTACATTGCCTTGATATTTATTTTGGTCCAACGCTCCACCATTAAGAGAACCAGTAGAATTAGTAAGAAAAGTTGAATCTTGATACTGCCCGACCTGTACAGAAGAACCAAAAGTTGAGCCATACATCCCTACACCAGAACCTGTGATGTCAACACCAGATAATGCTCCACCTAAACCTGCAAAAAAATTAATATCTGCTCCCATTGTTTTTCACCTCCTTAAACAAATTCCAATTCCATATACATCCCAAATAACTTATCCCCCAACTCATCAGGGGTTGCACTCATAGCTACATACCAATCGTGTCTTACCTCTGTAGTACCTACGCCAGAAGGACTAATACCACTAATTCCAGGAGATGACACTAAAGACTGAGATATAACACCTTTGGTATCTAGCCATTCTGAATCCCCAAGGCCAGTATTGTCTTGAACATCACTTTGATGTCTTATTTCTGCCGTATAAAATGTCAGACCAGAAGGGTCGTTGTTTTTATTTGGATCTCCATTTCCATCAACAGATCCGTCATAAATTTGTAGAACAACAGATTGTGTTTTTACAGCAAGGGTGTGTACAAATCTTACATTAACTGTAACCAATCTATTTGGTAGTTCTGTCAACAAAATGCCTGTCCCAATTTGACCGAGAATCAATCCAGATACATCTATTCTTTTATTGTTATTGCACTCAAAACCTTCAACATTGCCGTTAACGTTAGTAACAAATGTTCTACCATTGAAACTACCCACGGCAACCGGATCAGTAAATCCACTATCTCCATAAAACCCTAGTCCAGAACTAGAGGGGAGTAGTTGGTCTTCTCCTGCATACAATCTAATTTCAGCCATATTTCCTCCTTAGAATTATACACCAAATTTTCGACGCATAGGTGTTAAAAATTGAAGCTATAATTAATATCTTCAAACGTATTTCCGACGATACTAAGATCAATAGATAAGTCATCATATACTTTGGTAGCTCCTCCGCTGTCTTCTCTAAGCCTAACGGTTTGTAAAATAACTCTGCCTCTGACGGTATTGTTTCCTTCATTTAAAGATACTGTCTCTGAAAAATTAAATATACTTGAATTAATAAATGCCTCCCCCAATGGAACATCTGGAGGAAGACTGTTAGTAACGGGGCTAGACGACAAGAATGATCCTGAGTCGAACGATGTTGTATCTATATCTGGATGGGCGAACCACACTCTGTCCCACGTAAATTGATTGGTGACTGATGTTGCGAACATGAATTGTCTACAAACATGATATATTTGTAATCCAGGAGATAAATCTTCAGATATGGCTGTTCCTTGGATAGATATACTTTGAGGGGTAAGCGAGCAAATATTCAAATTTATATCAGCTATAATGTACGTGGAATACCACTCTGGAATAAAGAAGTTGTTGCCATCTCCTAGTGGATGATGCATGTCCATAAAATATTTATATTGATATGCATATGTTTGTATTGGAACTAAATTAATGACACTGTTTAATTCAGTAAATGTGTCATGTCTGTGTCTTCCGTCTAGCCCAAAATGAAATTCTCCATTTCCTCCAAGGATTTGTAGTGATTCATTTACTGTTGCAATATTTGATTTAGTAGAAAACATTCCTTCGTTTGGTGTGGATTCAGTAGGTAAAAATTTAATTTCTGTATCCGCTCTTGTTGGAAAACCAGGACATAAACCCAACGGAAGTGGGATGTCTGAAATAGACCTTCCAACGGGGATTTCAGATATAACAATATCTTTTTTGGTAGAAAACGAATTAGTCTGTGTGTACTCAAACAATTGTTCATACAACGTATGAAAAGCCTGTGGCATTTCTCTATATGAATCTGTTAATATGTCCTGAAAAAACCCCCGAAGTGTTTCTGCGCTTATCAAAGTTGTTTGCGGGGAGTGTATGTTTGAATCAAAGATAAATGGATCATCTATTCTTGGATCTAAAAGCAAAAAACCATTACCGGCAATAAAACTAGACAAATAATTTGTAGGATTTTCTGCTAAAGCGGGATATAGGTCGTCATTACCTATCTGCTTTATTTTTCTATCCAGAGATATAAATGGAACACTTATCTCGACAGATGGACTAAAACTAGTATCTGTAGATGCCTCTCTAGTAGCTTGTAAAATTCTTAGACCATAAGACATTCTACTAAATGTATCCAGTAAACCAAGTATGTGTCCAGCATTTCTATAATTAATTCCTGGATTACCAGAACCCAAACCCTCATAAAAATCAGGTGTCGATTTCATAGTATATTCATCCATTACTGGATTCAGAAAACCTCTCAAATCAAGAGATGTTAAAAGAGTTGTTGGATTCGGATATAATGGACCTTGATATCCTCCACAAAAAATACCCGCATCTGGAGTGAATGGGGTGTACCCATGTGCTGCCATTTTAATTACTGGTGAATCTTCTATTTCAATAGCCATATCTATTCTCTTATAAAGGGGGTGCAAAAACAGGTGGTGTAAACTGTATAAATGGAACAAAACTTTCGTTTAAACTTACTTGAACCAACGTATCCAGTGGAATGTACCCCTTGGATGCTCCAGGTTCTTCTCCAACATTTAATATACTTGACCAACTATCAGGAGTCGAACCTCCAACTCTAGCAACCGTATATATTCTACCGTTATTGTTTCCTATAATTTTGCCAACAAGTGGTGGAAGTGGTGTTTCCATAAAAAAGGTTGGATCAGCCCTGGGGTCATCTTGAAAAATTTGAATATTCACTCTTTGTCCTGGTAATAAATATCCAAAACTACCCGGTGGTTCAGCCATATTTCTAACGTTCTGCCATTCTGCTAGAAAAAAACCATCCAAAATAAAACCTGAGAAAGAAAGCGGATTTATATCCTTATTGTTTAATCTTCTAACCTGGTAAAATGGTCCAAGAAGAGTTTTTGAAACTATAACTCCCGATCCAGAAGCTGGCTTTTGTTTATCGAAAGATCTTTTTTTAGCTATGTAATTTGATCTCGCCCTTTTTTCAATATCTTCACAATCAACGTAATCATATAAATTATCACTAGAGCTGGCAGAATTTCCTAAGCACTTAGACGCTTCGGAACAAACTTTAAAATCATCTTCTTCTGGAAATTTATCAAGTTCATTTGCATCAAAATTTCTTTCAAACTCACAAGCCTTTTTAACTCGCTCCTTAGCTTTGCACGCCTTTTTTTCTTCTTCTTTGATAACTCTATCTAATATCTTAGCATTTGATTTTGTACTATTGACAGCAGAACTATTGGATAGTTTTTCTGTTGTATATGTTGTTGTCACTCCATTTGTGCTAAATTGGAGAGACAAACTATTTGGAAGTTGCTCTTGAACCTTTATAAAACTCATAGTTGGAATTAAGCGTTGAGATGTAATAGCTGTCGGTGCGGTATCTGGTTTTTCAAGTTTGCCAAAATCTACCACAATAGAATCTTGCTTATGATTCTCCTCTGTTATAAAAATAGGCATTCCAGATTGAATCATAGCAATTTTTGGAGGCCCAGAAACGACCAATGTATACTTTGTTGAACTAAATGTCTCTACTGCAATTTCTTCTGGTGTCAAAGCTTCCCTACCACTTAAATGAGAAGCCAAAGCATCACTAATTTTATCAACACCCTCTGAAAGAGAAACTATTTCCCCTATGTGTAATTCTTTTAATTTCTCTATTGTTGCTGGAATATATTCTCTACGTCTTTTTTCTGACAAATTCCAAGATGCTTCCCATTCGGACACCCTGTTTCTTACAAACTCTATTTTTTCGTCAAGAGATCTTCCTGGTAATAGTTTATTAATAGCATCAACCTGTATTCCAGGAATAACAACTTCTTCTTCATTGCAAGTTCCCCCGTCTACAATAACTGTTCTATCTTCAGCAGAACCCCCGCCAACATTTTCACTATTTATTAGATCTGTTATTGCTTCTTGCTCTAATTCTTCAAAAGTTTTATTGTTAGGGCCGTTTAATGTAGACAATATCCTTACAGATTCCGTCATTTGTACGGTAATAGATCCACTTCCGTCTGGCCCTAATATTTTTCTATTCCAAGAATCAATTGAACCACTAGTTTGTATTAGTCCAATATCTATTTCATATTGCTCCCCTATTCCTCTGACAATAGACAGATCGGGAAGAAATGTTTGACCCTCTTCTTGTTGTAGTGTGGCTGAATAACTAACGGGACCACTATTGTCATCAAGCGTTCTTTGTGCTGTCAAAGATCTAATAGTACACCCCAACAGTGTCTGTTTAACAAACTTACCATTACTATCAAAAATTATACTCATTTTACTTTACCTTATATGTTCTTGTTCTAGAATAATTGCCATCCGTAACGCTAAATGATTCTTGATCATTGTCTAAAAACCAACTGCTTGAATCTCCAGGACTAAAATCTGCTTCTGCGTTTGTGTTCATTAATGCAACTATGGTTGCGTTGTTCGGTTTTATATTATTATTAGCAGATTGTAGTGTAACCGTAATAATTGTTCCAGACTGTGTTCCCATGTCCTGAAAAATAGGTCCGTTTACTCTTCCTGGAATTAATATTGTAGCCGAAATATCTTTCGGTAAAATTGTTTGCACTGTAATCTGTAGTCCTTCTAATCCACTTGCATCAAAAGTATTCCATGAATACGCAGCCCTAATAGATCCAGCAGTTTCATTAATAGCAATTGATTTTGACTGTGGTTCAGACCCTATTGTAATACCACTTGGTATTTGTTCATTGATAATTCCTGAAGCTAGAACCAATGCCTCAGTATCTGTTGGAATAGCATTTTTAGCATTAGTGAGTCTTTCTTCTGATGTAGATCCTTTTCCTTCTATGGAGCAGGTTAGACTAATAGTTGTTTCATTATTTTCAACAATAGACGCTTCGCAGGTTCTAGTAAATGTGTCATCTTCTGATTCATCCGTATTCCATGCGAAACTAAACGATACCGTACCATCTTTTTGATTAATACCAATATTTTTTTCGCTTGGAGAAACTGGTATTACACCACTCCCCATAAATTCAGATACAGCCCCGCTTGCCTCTATTCTTGCTTCACTGTCTGATGGAATATCTAATTTCGCATTATCTATAGCTGCTTGATTACCCATTCTTTGGCCGTTGGCTATTCCAAAGATGGTTCCCTTATATGAAACATTGATCGCGCCTTCGTTATTGGATTTACTAAAAGAAAATCTTTTATCTATAAAAGATCCAGATGGAGCAAGTACCCACGACTCAGTAATGGAATAACTTCCATCATCTTCTACTAGATTAACACTTCTTGTGAAACTGCCGCTATTCCAATTATTAACATTAATTGTTGCAAGCATAATGACTGGATCAACTACACCACTTGCCCTTGCTTCACACCATGATTTGGCGTGCTCCCACGAAGACGCAATTGGATCTCCGTTTGCATCATAGGATAAAATTCCCTGCGCGCTTATTATGTGAGATACCCTGTATGTGTCTCCATCAAACCCTGTATTTTCTTCAAATCTCCAATCTTCCTGTGCGCTCTGTATAAACTGTGTGTCAAACGAATCTTCACCGCTGGCAAGGCCAACAATATTAACAATATCCGTTTCCAGTTCTATTGAATAATCTGATCTATTTGTCCACTGGCCTTCATCAAAATCAATAGCTATTACTCTAGGGTTGCACTTAACAACTGGTTGCCCCCCGCATGGTTGCCATTCTAATGATTTTCCATCATTTTTAAACAAGAATCTTAATGCCTCTTGTTTTCTTAAAATATGATTAAAGTCTTCGCCGTTAGTTGCAAATGGTTCGTCTGCTGGAGTACCAGAGGTAGAAAATGCGTTATTGATATTCGTATAGTTTCCACTTGGAGATCCTCTAAATGGAAGTAGTGTTCCCCGTAAAACAAGATTGTATAAAACACCTTGTTTTCCTCCATCTCCAGATTTGTTATATATCTTTTTGATATTAATCAATGGCGCAGGAATAATCTGTTTACCATCATAAATTAAACTCATGAACAACTTCCTCCAAACCCATGTGTATATAAATTAATATCGCTATTAATTATACCAGTTCCATCTATAAATAAAGTTATATTATTATCCAAGATACCAGAAACTCCAAATATTCTTAAATCAACATCGTTATTAATATCAGAATGGCCGTGAATAAATATGTCGCCAGACAAAGAAATATCTGTCCCTATGGTCGGAGACCCAGAGATAAACACGCTTAATTGATTCTGGTATCCATCGGTCACTCTGAGAAACATAGGCCATTCATTGTTGTTTGTCGTAGAACTAAAGGTGTTTTTTATAAACAAATTTGTTGTTCCAGAGGTGGGTATTCCAGTTACTCCAGAACCTGTGTGTCCAGTAATAAGCAGGTTTATGTCTCTGTTACTAGATCCATCGACACGCATAAACAGAGGCCAGGTATCGGAACTAGATCCTACTCCCGACTGAGTACGCAAAAACATGTTCCACGACGCATTGAATACTGGTGGATCAACGACATCATCGCCTTCGTTTTGTACAAAAAGACTTATTTCATTTGAAATGATATTAATACCGCTACCACCAAAAATACGAAGATCCAAACTGCTAGATAGATCATTATCTTCGGTCTGTATAAACAATGGCCAAGTGCCTATAAAACCAGAACTTCCTATGTATAGATTCAACTCTTCAGAAGTTTCGACTGGACCACTTATGAGTAAATCAATATTTCCAGAAGTAGGGGTTCCAGGTCCACTAATAAATAAATCAGATATACCAGAAACTGTAACTCCAGGCCCACGCAGGAATAAATCCAATGTTCCACTTGGAATTGGTGGTCCTTCCAAAAACAAATCCATTGTTTCGCTAGATTCGATTGGTCCAGCAGTAAATAAATCAAAGCTACTGTTTAGGTTGTCTAATCCTTGAGTAAAAAGGTCTACTGTTCCACTTGGTCGCGGTGGGCCTTCTAAGAAAAGATTAATGCTATTAATAGTAAAAGGTAATAGATCTACCGCAACGTCTCTTGGTTCTACTAGTCCGCTTGTGACTATACTTTCTATGTTGCTTCCGTCAAGGTCAGATTTTTGAATCTTGTTTGTGTCGCTGTCTGACCAATAAAGTTTATTGTCATCTGGATCTATGGCAATTCCTCTTGGTCTACTCACCCCAGAAGCAGAACTTACTACAGTTTCAACGTTAGTTCCGTCTAAATTCGCTCTTTTGATAGTGGCAGCAAAATGATCTGCCCAATATATTTTTCCATTCTTAGAATCTACGTCAATCCTATATGGGAAAGTTCCTGGAGAATCAACAACAATTGCGGAATTAGATCCGTCTAAATCTGCCCACCTTATTTTATCTAAACTAGTATCTGTCCAGTATATTTTTCCCGAAACAAGGTCTAACGCAATACCAACGGGCGCAGTTATAGATCCAGTAACTAATGTTTCTACATTATTTCCATCTAGATCTGATCGCCTTACCGTATTTGTTCCATCGTCTACCCAATATATTTTCTGATCACTAACATCTAATGCAATACCCATGGGTGTAGACAGACCAGAAGCAGATGTTAAAATAGTTTCTTCGTTGGTTCCGTCTAGATCTGCCCTTTTGATCGTACTGTTGGTTCCGTCAGACCAATATACTTTTCCAGCTACTTTGTCTACAGCAATACCAAATGGATCTGCTAATCCGCTAGTTACTAGATCTTCTGTTCCACTAACACTAACGCTTGATCTTTGAACCTTGTCTGTTCCGAGATCTACCCAATATATACCACTGGCAACAGACATTTATGCAAATCCTTCTGATATATTATTTATTTCTGATGCTTGTAATGAATCACTTGTTCTAGCAGCCAATTGAGATAAAGCCTCTCTCATGACCGCAATAGCTACTTTTTTTGCTACAGCTTCAAATTGTGGTTGTAATTCTTGCACAGCGTCTTGTAATCCTCTGACATCAACATTAATGTTTTGAGTAGCCTGTAGATCTAAATTAATACCTTCTTCAAGAGCTACTTGTGTTGCGGATAACTCACTAACAAGACTACTGATACTTTCTGTAGCGGAAGACAATGCATCTGAATTTTGAGAGGTGGTTTCTGAAGCATTTTCTAAGCCAGGAATTGTAATGTCTTCAACTACAATCTCTTGTGGTTCAGATGCTTGTTCAACTCTTTGTCCAATGACTGCTGCCAATTCGCTCAAGCTATTTTGCACCTCTGTTAAAGCTGCCGTATTTTCTTCTGAGCTAACACCTCCGCCATTTTGACCACCTGCGTTTTGACTAGCAGGAATTTCTGTTTGGGTTTGTCTGGTTAAATCTACTATTGCTGATAGTTCTTGAGCGCTCTGGACCAATTGTTGAGATCCTTCCGTCAACGATTGAGCGCTAATTTGCAATAATTCAGAACCAGTTTTCAATGTTTCAGATCCTATCTGTAGAGATTCCCCTATAATAGAAGTTTGATCAACACCAAGTGGAATATTCTGACCTTGTTCTCCCAAATTAAATTCAGCTAAAGTTGCTGGATCAAACACTAGATCAGAACCTACAGCACCTGGAATCTTATTAAAGAAATCTAGACTAGCTCCAGTTAATTCAGCAGCACTCGCAGCAACCCTTCCTCCAGCATCCTCTAGTTTTCTGGCACTCTCAGCTATCTGTATAGCACTCTCTTCCCTCAAACCTTGTCTTGCTTCTATCCCGCCTCTGG
>Ga0114923_10000510_pt1 | contig 30469 bp, 31 predicted proteins | sample SumtaG_FD_89578 | JGI IMG/M metagenome (GOLD analysis project Ga0114923, IMG submission 89578) | Deep subsurface microbial communities from Indian Ocean to uncover new lineages of life (NeLLi) - Sumatra_00157 metaG | ecosystem: Environmental > Aquatic > Marine > Oceanic > Sediment | place: near... | reverse complement strand
GAAAAAGGCTCCATACGAACCGGGTTGATCTTCATTAAAGGTATCGGCAGGAAACTGGCAGCGAAAATTATTGAAAAGCGGGGGACTGGTTATACATCGCTGGAAGATTTCCTCGGCCGTACCAGGATAGGAGAAAGAGACCTTTCTACTTTGATGGCCGTTTCAGCCTTCCAGTCACTGGGGCACAAAGGGTTTACCGCAGAAGAAAAAGAAAAAAACTGGAAAAAATACCTGGGTTTTCTACCGTTTGAATCGAATGGCGATGCCTCCGGCGGGCAGGGGCTCTTTTTATAAAAACCGCCCCCCTGGCCGCCGGAGGCAGCCAGGTATTGAATTTTCCTCTGATTTATGTTATTCATTAAATATGGAAAAACCGGCAAAGAAGAATAAAACAACGATTGTTCGATTTAGCGATTTGGTGAATAGATTAAAAGAGAAGGGAAAATCTTTAGCTCAGAATCCCAATTATATAAAGGATATGTTAAAGATGGTTTATTCGGTGCTGGAAAAGCTGGAAAAATTGCGGCGAAAGCGGATGATCAGCGTTGAGTTGAAAATCCCTGAAGAATTGGCAAAAAAACTGGGCGGCGGTAAAATCACCCGGGTGAATGGAATCGTTAAACGAAAAGACAATTACACCACGGTTAAACTTTTGAAAGAAGCAAAACCCTCCAACGTTAAAAAACTATTAAAGACAAAAAACATTGCCTTTAAAACTGTGGATATACTGGAAAGCGTATTACTGGATCAGAAACTGGAAGAAATCGTGAAAAAAGTTGAAGAGATCGATCTGAAGTTAGACGCTCAAAACAAAGGCGCTTTAAAATCAGCGGTGGAACAGATGAGAGAACTGCCCCTCATCCGGAATCCCGAAATAAAAAAAAGCAAGATTTTATTTATTCAAGATAAGTTGAGTCACTGCGAGCATGTTTTCGGCGAGCTTTATGAGAGCCGATGGAAAAAATACCAAGGGTTGAAAGTAACGTTTGAAAAGTCGACGTTTTCAAACAAAAAGGAGCTGAAAGAGATGTGTGAGATCGGCGAAAAACTGCCCGCCGACCTGGAACCGGTTATCCTATGTAAAGTCGCCCAGGTAAAATTGTATGAAATGCAAGACGAATTTGTTCTTGCCCAGGAAAAGGCCTTTGATTTAACGGGATATGTCAGTGAAAAACTGGAAGATTTTAAACGTGAATTTAGTGAACGTTCTTTAGAAAGTAAAAATGAAAATTACAAGAATCCCGCGGACTTTAACAAAAAGAAAACCATTTCCAAATTAAAGGACCAATTGGTGCAATCCAATGAGTACATTGAATATTTATTGAATATGACGTTAAGCTTTGCCTTAACCGTACCGGAAGACATCTCAACGAAACAGACGAAACCGGAAAGGCATCCGGGTTTTTGGAGTAAAATTTTTTCATGGATCAAAAAAATCTGCGGCAATCTGCGTAAACCTGCGGCTAAAAAATAAAAAGGAGGAAAAATGCTTGAATATTTGGAGAGTTCCTTTGATTGGGCTGATCCCGCACTGGTATCGGCGCATGATGATCTGCCCTTATGGTCCGCACCCTTTGGGCTAATGCTTTTAGAGCACATAAAAATGGGGCCCGATATGACAGTCCTGGATGTGGGGTTCGGCAGCGGTTTTCCTTTGCTGGAGCTTTCGCAGCGGTTGGGGGCTTCTGCGAAGGTTTACGGGATCGATCCCTGGAAACAGGCCATCGATCGGGTAAAATTAAAAATCAAAACCTTTAATATTAAAAATGTTCAACTGGTGGAGGGGGATGCGTCCTCTATGAATTTCGCTGATAATACCTTTGATCTTATCGTATCCAATACGGGAACCAACAACTTTGAAAACCCGGGAAAAGTTTTCGAAGAATGTTTTCGCACAGCCAAACCCAATGGGCAGATTGCCTTAACCACCAATCCCAAAGGTCACATGCAGGAGTTTTACCGGGTATTTAAGGAGACGCTGCTGGAATTGGGTATGACTCATTTGTTGAAAGATTTAGAGACTCAAGCCAATCACCGCTTGACCGTCGAAACGATTGGTAATCTCTTAATGGAGGCGGGTTTTATACTTTCCGCTACTTATCATAATTCTTTTGTTATGCGTTTTGCCAACGGCAGCGCCTTTTTCAATCATTTGTTAATCCAGCATGGTTTCTTGGATGGTTGGAAAAATATTATCCCCCCAGGAGAATTAACCAGGGTATTTACCCAACTTGAGGAAAATTTAAACGCCCGTGCTGAAGAGCAAAAAGAGCTTCGCATGACCATCCCGGTGGCTTACATAGAAGCAGAAAAACCTGGATAGGTTTAGTGTGTCACTTGCCTTCCTTTAAAAAACTTATATTTTTTTCTTGATATAATCCAGGTTACGTTTCATTGCCTCCAAATTCGGATGGCCATTGGGAAAAATTTGCTCAAGAATCGCGACTGCTTTTTCACTGTATTCTTTCGCAGATCGATGGTTTCTCAAATCAAGATAAACTAAAGCTAAATTATTATAAGAGGTAGCTAAATCAGGGTGTTTTTTATCCAGAACCTTTTCCCTTATCTCTACTGCTTTGGTTTGAAATTCCAATGCCTTTTCAGCCTGCGACAAAGCTTGATAAATGAGAGACAAATTATTATAAGAAGTGGCTAAAGAGGGGTGATTTTTATCCAATATGTTTTCAAATATTTCCATGCTTTTTAATTGAAATTCCAACGCTTGTTCCAGGTGCCCCATATCTTTATAAATGAGAGATAAATTATTGTAAGATTGAGCTAAAGAGGGATGATTTTTTTCTAGAATATTTTCAAATATTCCCATAGTTTTCAGTTGAAATTCCAGCGCCTGTTCCAACTGGCCCATATCTTGATAAATCCCGGATAAATTATTGTAGGAGTTGGCTAAAGTGGGGTGGTTTTTATCCATTATATTTTCTTTTATTTTTACAGCTTTTAATTGGAATAGCAAAGATTTGTCAAGATTTCCCATGTCCTGGTATATGGTGGATAAATTGTTTGATAACGTGGCCAAGTTTTTATTATCTTCATCAATATACTGAAGCAGCAATTCTGCAAAAATAATATACTCTTTTTTATTCAAAGGATTTTCCCCGGGTTTGAGATATAATTCATTTCCAATTGCTATGATTAGATTTTCACATTTCTCTGCATCAGGGGTTGTTTTGTATCGTACTACCTCCTGGCTTACTTGGTGCATAAAGATATTAAGTTTGTCCCTGAGAAGCCAACCTTTCCTGACCAATGCATTAATATTTTCTTTGGTTTCAAGTGCCATCCACTCACTGATATCATTAAGGGAAATATAAATGGATGGTAAAACCGATAAATTGGTTAAAATATGGAGTTCATCGTCTGTAATATTGGATAGATCGAAGATAGTCAATAAGTGATTGAAGAATTGCTTTCGCTGTTTTTCGTTATGCCAGAAGGTAGAAACCGTCTCTCCAATTGCTTCGTTAAGGTTAAATCCTTTAGCTGTCAGATTTTCATGGAGGGATTTAACCGGCATGCCCGCATTTTGGGCTGTTTTGGCCAGCAGTTCGACCGCCAGGGTATGCCTCCCACAACGTTCCACAATTTTTTCCACATATTCGTCATCCCTTTCTCCCTGGTAGAATTCATAGAAAAGCGATTTACAGGATTCCATACTTAAAAAATCCAGTGTAAGGGTTTCAAAACCTTCAAGCCTCAACCGTGAATTAGCAATTACTTTGAAGGGAAGAGCAGCTATTCTGTTCAGGTACTGATCGTCAGGGTTATTGATATTATCAATCACCAGAAGTGTATCCGGTTCCAGGTTTTGTAAGAAATTCATCATTCTATTAAATTGATCATCCAGCGTATCGTTCTCGTCTGGTTTTACCAGGTTCGTACGAATACCGCTTACCACCGAATTTTTAATGCTGTCGATATAGTCGATCCACCCGGCAAAAAGGAATTTTTTATAATTTTCCAGGAAAAATCGTTTACACAATTCTGTTTTGCCAATTCCAGCCAAGCCGTTAACCAGGAGCACACGGTTTGTTTTCTTTAATTGGTTTTCCAAAAACCGCAGTTCCTCTGTTCGGTCAATAAAGCGAATATTTCTGGAAGGTAAGTTTGTCAACAGGGTAGTGTTTGTTAAATTCGAACTGTTGCTGGAAGACAAATAGACCGTTTTGTCTATGACGATATCATGGATTATTTCCACCAGATCAGCAAGTTTCTTATCGATTTCAATTTCACTCCCTTTGGACAGGGGTTCTCCATCATTCGGAAATACCTGGATTTTTGCCAACCATGGTACTTTTGTCCATGGACATGGCCTCACTAAAACCGGGATTACAACCAGACCATCATTTTGATAACGTTCCAATAAACTTGAAATCTCTTTCTTGCTGATAATATCGGAAGTAAGAAAATTAGGGCTTATCAATAAAACTGCAATATTTGCCGTTTCCAGGGACTTATCTAATTCCGTTAACCAATTTTCACCCCACCTTAATTTTGTGTCATTCCAAAAAGTAAAAATCTTCTCCAATTCAAGAACTTTTAGATGTTCTTTTAAGCGGTGCGTCCAAGCCATGTCGCTATGACTATAAAGTATTAGGCCTTTACTTAATTCTGGCTTTTTATTACGTTTAATCATTTTATCCACACCAATTTTATCCCAATCTTTTATTGGAAATATTTTTACAAATACAGACCCTTTTTTTTCTACCACAATGGGTTCCGGTGCGTTTAATTCCCGACATTCTTTTACAGAGGTAAAAATCCCGCTGCCTTCGGCCTCCATAATGTCGATCGATGCGAGAGCATCAGCCAATGATGTGTTTCGTTTTACTGATCCGCCGCATAATTTGCTTAACGGTATATTTTGGTTTTCCGGCAGAACCTTCTGGAACCATCTTCCAGGGCTTTCTACCTCAATAGAATTATCAAAGATTCTAATATGTATCTGCTTTTCATTATTGGTATAATCGCGATGAGAAACAGCATTGGCTATAATCTCACGGACAGTAACCATAGGAAACTTATAAACGGTTTTAGAGGTCAAATCATCGTCAATGGGTTTTTCTTTTTTTTCAATATTAAGTTGGATAAAATCATATGACTCTTCTATCTGTTTTAGCAGCGATTTTTTGTAGTCATCCCGATTCCTATCGGCACTTTTATCATCCCCATAATAGCGCACGCATTTTATTTTTGCTGTCGGGATTAAAATGCATGGAGTATTAGTAAAGAGCAAAGCGCCGACGATGGTCAAACTCCCATCTCTCAAAAATCCTTCCTTTTCTAAAAATTCGGTGTCATCCAGTTCTTTTGTTTCTGCGCTTATGGCTTTTCTCAATTTTGAACGAAAGTATCGAACAAGAGAAGGATCATAGTCGACTTTTCCTGTTGATTTATCGATAAACTGCCGGTTATTTTCAATAAAAGATTTTTGGGACGGGGTAACGTGCTTATCTTTGTTAGAACTTTCTATGGAAGAAATAATATTTTGTAGTTTTTCTAGAACAATTTCTTTTAAATGCTCTGTATTTTCGTATGATACAATTGGGGTAATTGAGCAAGACTCTTCCCCAGTCCAATCCTGGGTAAGCGAAGATTTTTTCTTAAGTAGATCTTCCCAACCCTCTATCACTTCTATCTCATTAAAATCAAAATCACTGGAAGGGGTTGCCGGAAAAGATGCAATGATTGGTATTTCCTTTTGATCATTATTTCGAAGTTCTTCTAATTCTTCCCAGGTAACTTTACCCACCCTGTTTTTAAAGATAAAAATAGCAATATCAGCTCGTTTAAGATATTTATCAATTTTTTTCTTTTGTCCCCCCACACCACTATCAGCATCTTCCTCCCAGGTGAAAAATTCAACGGTATGATGATATTTAGCAGGTGATACCCGGTTGAGGTGATTTAAGTGCTTCTGGAGGTCTTGTTTCAACTCTGTTACAGCGCTTACCTCTTTTTGGGCATCACAGGCATAACCGATAAAAATCAATAAAACATCGTCCGAATATTTATTTTGATTCATTGAGTCAGTCCTTCTGAATACTTCATCTTTGTTCGCTAATTATTTTTCCTTTCTATCCTTGGTGCCGAAAACACTGTTAATATGTACCCCCTGTTTCATTTTTTAATAATAAGGCTAAGGCCATTTCGGATTTTCACAGTCTCAGCTATTTCAGGTACCAACTGATTTTCCAGGTGTGAGTAAGTCTTATTTCTAGAGATTCTAAGCTTTTCGCCCAATTGAGTCCGCAGACTTATAATTGATAGTATTTGCATAAGCGTACTATCGTCAACAAAAGCAACTGAGTTTCTTTGATTTTTTTTATCTTCCACAATGGATTCATTTATAATATGAGCAATATATGAAAAATCTTTTTCATTTAGTTTCCAACGGTTTAATTTGGTTTCCAGGTAATCGGATGTTATTTTACCCTCTTTAATTAAACCTACCCGGATTATTTTTCTAAGCTTTTCAGGCGTTAAAAGCACCATTTTACACCTCCAATCCACATGCCAGGTTTAAACAAGTTCGAATAATATGGAATCTTTTTATTCATCTCTTTTTTTTATAACACAAATGATAGGTTTTGTAAATATCAGAGGCCATTTCTCTTCAATTATATTTCCAGACCTCCTTAAATCAGGCAAATTACGTTTGACCTTTCTGGGCATTAGCAATTCCAGTCAAAAATTTTTGGAGGTGAAGGTTCTGACCCGCCAGAGGCATAAATTGATGGTGAATTAGGAGCTCGCCGAGGGATGAAAATAATCAAAAGCTTTCTATAAAATAAGAAGGTTTCAATGGGAATAAACAGTTAAAACACATCACAAACGCCACTCCGCAAATAGCCCCCCCACGCAGTGGGGTTGATAAAAGCATTTATTTCAGATAAAATATAGGAGTGCTTGAAATAAGAGTAACGAAATGAATAAAGCAGGAACATCTCGTTTAAACAAAATCAGGTACTTAGACGGCACCCGGCTTAAAAACGCTATTTTTGCCGGTATCGGCCACCTGGCCCAGTACCGGGAATACTTGAATCGCATCAATGTTTTCCCGGTTCCTGACGGTGATACCGGCACCAACATGGTCCTTACCATGCATCATATATCCTCCGGTTTAGCCAATCTTGCCGACAAATCCATTTTGGCCAAACGATTTAATATAAGCGGAGAAATTCCTATACTGGAGGCCGGGCCAGCCCTTGGGGTTCATGCCGGTCCGGGCACAGTGGGTTTTTCCTTTACCGGGTACAAATAAAAATGGTATCACTGGCTGCAGTTGTTATCCTGGGCTACCTGGCGGGTGCTTTTCCCACCAGTATTATCTTATCCAAACTGCTTTTAGGCATCGATATCCGTGACTACGGCAGCGGCAATGCCGGGGGAACCAATGCCATTCGAATACTGGGCTGGAAGGTCGGGATAACCGTTATATTGGCGGACGTGGGCAAAGGTGTACTGGCAACCCTCCTGGTTTCTCAACTGCGTATCGATCCAATTCCCTTAACCCCGGATATGGTGCAGATTATTGCCGGTTCTTCTGCCATCATCGGGCACATATGGACCGTTTTCGCCCGTTTCAAGGGGGGGAAAGGGGTCGGTACCGGGGCAGGCATGTTATTCTCACTGTATCCCATGGCCGGACTTATTTGCCTGGTTATTTTTGCCGGTGTTTTACTGACGGTAAGGATCGTATCGGTGGCTTCAATGGCGGCAGCCATCTCTTTACCCCTCGTTATCCTTTTCATGAAAGGATTCATGAATTATTCCGTATCCAACGAGCTCTTGTATTTTTCTATTTTTGCCGCTGCATTAATTGTCTATATCCACCGCAGTAATATCAAACGTTTGTTAAGGGGAGAAGAAAAACGATTCCGGAGAATCCGGCTTAACAAATCAAACAAGTTGCATGAGTGATCTTTTATTGTTCAGGAAACCGCCCCCACGTGTAATACCGGGAGCCATAAAGAGAGCTGCCGGCCGGCATTACCGTATTGTCCAAAAGTATGCGGGCATTGCACTGACCTGTTTCGGCTGCTTTTACACATCGATTTTTGCTGCCATGAACGCCCCCCGGGAAATTCTGCTGGGTTTTGGAAGCACTGGGGTTTTAGGAATCATGCTTTTGGTATTCCGGGCGTTTGGGAAACAGCGCATCCTGAAACTGCTAAAAATGGGAACTTATGTAGAGGGAGAATTGATTGCCCTGGCAAAGCCGGAGGCAGGGATGACGGGGGCTTCATCATCTTATGAGATACTCTATCGTTTCCGGGATCAAATGGGCCGGGAATGGAAAGGTCGAACCTGGATCGGTTGGCGAGACCAGTTTGAATCATTGACCACCGGGGATGCCGTTCCCATCTGCTGCAACCCCTCCCGTCCCCGGCAAAACATTTCGTTATTTATCATTCCTCCTTTTTTGCCTTAACTCAAATTGGCGGGCGGCCTCCGGCGGCCCTGCCGATGTTTCACGGGCCAAACTTTTGAAAACGTTTGATCAAAACTTTTTATCGTTCACCCGGGGTTTTCGGACAGCCTCCTGGGTTTTTCCTTTTTTTTTCATCGCTGTTTCCACCACCTCTTTACGGTCTTCTTTAAAACTGTAAAAATGCGCCAATATCTCGTAACGCAATAAAGGAATTCGTTCCATATGTTCCAGCAGTTCGCTGACTTGCCGTGACGTTTCCGGGATGTGGGGTATTTTTTGTATTACTTCTTTCGTCCTTCCACTCTCTTTTCCGTTGCAATACATGGGACCTCTATCCATGATCAACCAGTCCAACGAGATGCCATACTTACTTCCCAATTTATATAACGACGTGACCTGGGGAGTTGTCTCACCATTCTCGTACCTGAAATAACTGCTGCGATTAATCCCGATACTGTCTGCCATTGCACTGTGGGAATGATTCAGTGGTTGACGGATTTCCTGGAGTTTTTGTCCGATTTGTTTCAGCAACTTTTTTTTATCCATTTTCTTAACCTCTTTATTGATATGGTTTTATGTTGTATATGGTTTATACGTAAAAATGTCCCGGTTGTTTCGGCTGATTTTTTTAAAATCCGGCTTTCAGTGAAGAAAAGTGGAGGCATCCATATGTAAATAGTGTTGAACATTGACATTCAAGGACTGCTTGAACATTTCTTTATGCTGCATGAACACTTTTCACAACTGCCGGGACATTTTTCAGACCTTCCCGGACATTTTCAACACCTGCTTAGACATTTTTCTGTGCTGAATCCTTACTTTTCTGTGTTGCTTTATCATTTTCCTGTGCTGCATCATTATTTTTCTGTGTTACTTTGTCATTTTCTTGTGCTGCATCATTATTTTTCTGTGCTGCTTTGTGATTTTTTTGTCCTGCATGCTCATTTTGCCATGATGCATTGCGATTTTTTTGCCCTTCATATTCATTTATCAGTGTGACATGTTCAAGGCACTTTCTTTGCCAGTCATTTTTTTTCTTTTTTTCTTCAAAATTTGGATGCAATACTTTCCATTTATAGGCTAAAATGGAAGATATGTTTACCAGATTTCTAGAAAAAACCAGGGGACGGAGGCTGTAAACATGTAAATTACAATTCGTTTCGGACGGGACTAGTGCATCGCTATCAAAATAACATATCAATTGAATTGCTCAAAATGCGGAATAGGCAAGCCTATTCCCTACAGAATCATTGAACGTCATTTACGGAACGCTCAACCAGGTAGAAAAAAAATAAAAAAAAGGGACAGGCACGGAAAATTTTAAAGTTTTTCAATTTCTTCTTTTGAAAGCCCCGAAGATTTAGCAACGAGGTCAATATCAACACCGTTTTCCTTCAACATCTTTGCCATTTCTCTGGCTTTGCTTTCGGCTCCATCTTTTACGCCTATTTCTTTGCCTTCTTCCAGGACTTCTTGAAATATGGTACTCATCATATCACCTCCTTCCTCTAAAACTTCATTGACTGCATCCCGGAGGAAACGAACATTTTATGGTTTATTCGCCTGTCAACTTTTTATTTATTACTTCTTTCCATATGCCTGGTCGTGAGGGCCAAGATCGATAAACTTGATCGTATCGTCTGTGCAAGCTTTACAATCTTTGCAAAGGACAATTTCGTCATCACCCTTTTTTCGACATATTTTACAATACAAAAAAATAACCAGGAAGTTTTTCTTAACCGGGCAACTGTAATAGCCCCTCAGATTTCCTTTTAAAGGTTCTCCTAAGACGATCGGATGTTCGATAATCATATCGACTTTCTTCTTGATACTTTTTTTTAAAGAACTGTATTTTTTTAGTGATATGTTAAATGCATCACTGAAAAATATTTTCATCCGAAAAGCTCTTCATAGGTATGCCATTTTACTTTACCGGACCGGATTCTCGAGATTGTCTGCAACAAACTTTCGCGGAAATCGGGATCCGCCAGTATGATTTCAGTGGGGTTACTTTCTTTGGCGCGTTTCAAGTTGAGAAGGAATTGGGAAAAAATTTCGGAAACAGAAGTGCGCTGATATTCGGCATAACTCTTGGCAAAATCTATTAAATCCTGATCTAAGGTAATATTTATCTTACTCTTCTGCATCGTTTAGTACCTCCTAAATCTATACAGATAATATACGCCAATTATGCACTTTTGTCAATATTAATGTCGACAAAAAATGTATTCACCGCAGAGATCTCAGAGATGGCAACTGGGAAAAAAGGGACAGGCATGCAAAAAAATGCCACTTTAAAGTTTTTCAATTTCTTCTTTTGAAAGCCCCGAAGATTTAGCAATGAGGTCAATATCAACACCGTTTTCTTTCAACATCTTTGCCATTTCTCTGGCTTTGCTTTCGGCTCCATCTTTTACTCCTATTTCCTTGCCTTCTTTCACGCCTATTTCTTTGCCTTCTTCCAGGACTTCTTGAAATATGGTACTCATCATATCACCTCCTTCTTCTAAAACTTCATTGACTGCATCCCGGAGTTGACCAGGTTTTACATTTTTTATATTGGAACCCAGGTATATCAACAGCATCTCCAGGTATTTATTAAAACTGGTCTCATCCGTTAACTCCCGGAACAACTCAAATAGGGAAAAAAGGGACGGGCACGGAAAACCATTTGTTCACATTTAAAAAATGAAAATTCCTATGCGATTAAATTAGTCCCTGGCAGGGGCGACCTATAGCCAGGCGAACAATTTTATTTGAACCTAAAGGGATTAAAATCAGTGGTAAGGTCATAGTAATCTTCCTTTTCTTTTTTCTTGAGAAACTTTACCACTTTATAGGTCACCGGTGTTATCATAATTTCAAAGCCACATTTGAACAAATAATTGGAAAAAATAACCGAAAAGAGCAGCGACGGCGGCAAAATACCGGCAAATGCAACGGTTACAAATAAAATCGTGTCTATTCCCTCTCCCAATAGGGTACTGCCAATGGTCCGCATCCATAACCATTTACCGCCAGTCATGATTTTCATCTTAGCCATTGTAAAGGAATTAACAAATTCACCGACTAAATAAGCGATAAAACTCCCCAGGACGATCCTGGGAGTACTGCCTAAAATGACCTGGTATTCCTCTTGAAATTTCCATCCCTGTCCGGGGGGCAGCAGCCCCACAATGGTAATCACAACAATCATCAAGGCGGAACAAAAGAATCCCATCCAGATCACTGCCCGGCTCTTGCCGTACCCATACACCTCTGTCAAAATATCACCAAAGATATAGCTGATGGGAAACAATATCACCCCACCACTGAAATTGAAAATGGACAGCTTAAATATTTTTGTGGCCACAATATTGCTGATCATTAACACAGCCACAAATAGGACCATGATTTTGTCATAATAGTGGTAATGCTTTTCCATTGGTCACATAAAATACTTCGTTGGGATACTCTAATTTAAAATAATCCAAATTCAACCGGCTGAAGAGCTGCAGGGCAAAGGTATGATAATAATCCTCCATACCTTTTGCTTTGCCGGTCAGGGTCTTTGCCGGGAAGGAAATAACAATATGTTTTGCTTTTAGGGTTTTTATTATCTTTTCACTGATACCTTTTTCTTGCTGTTCCAGGCAGGGCAATGTTTTTAAAAGAAAAACCACATCCGCTTCAATTGCCGGGAGCGAAACCAATATGTCCGCGCATTCGGCTGTATAGGAGCCGCTCAAATGACTAAAAAAAGAGTTGATCCAGGCAATCAGCCGGGTATCGATGTCAAAAGCATAATATTCAGCACCCGCTGCCAAATCCATCCATTGAACAGAAAAGGGATGTAACCCGCAGGCTAAATCCAATACTTTCTTCGGTTTCCCGGTTCTTCTGAATAGATCGGGATACAACTGCGGCATAAAGGAAATTCGTTCGGATGTGGAGGTGTGAAATTTCATGATCTCAGTGGCAGTGGTTTTAATACGTTCTATTTCCGGGTTACTTGATATTTGATCGATACGTTTTTGCATCGCTGTGGGATTTATTTTTTCAAAATAGGCGCCATAAACCTGGTGCAGTTTATTTTTGGCTGCTTTTACCGCCTTCTTTCCCTGGAATCGTTTGCTTGCCCACCGGGAAATACGATAAAGGGTATCGTCGCAGAGAAACCTGTATTTTTTGCTTTCTTTAAGTTTTTGATAAATGAAATCGATTTCCGTCATTGCGTCATCGATCCTGGAGTTTTTCCATTAATTGGCTGTAAAACCTGAGATTATGGATGGTTGCCATTCGCAGTGCCAGCGGGTCGGCAATTTTTAATAAATGATGAATGTAGGCCCGTGAATAGTTTCGGCAGCAAAAGCAATCGCAGTGTCGGTCGATGGGCGTTGTATCCCCTATGAATTTATTGTCCTGGATATAAAGGAACTCATAGAAATCCTTTCCCGTAAGATTTAGATTTTCTCTTTTGTCTTTATAAACATACAAACGATTATGCCGGGCGTCGCGGGAGGGCAGCACGCAGTCGAAAAGATTATATCCCAGGCCAAAGGCCCGGACAATGTTTTCCGGTTTTCCAATACCCAGGCCATGCAAGGGATAATGACGCGGTACCCATTCAGCCACCATTTCCACTGCCTCTACCAGGCTGCCCCGTTGATCGATGGGCCAACCGCCAAAACCATATCCGTCAAAGCCGATTTCAAACAAACGTTCGCTGCATCTTTTCCGAAGTTCCCGGCTGTTCCCCCCCTGGATAACGGCTAAAAGAAGCGGCGGTTTTCCCATGTTTTTTCGTTGGTTTAATTGCCGTTCAAATTCTTCTTTGCACCGCTTGGCCCAATCAATAGTGATTTGAACGCTCTCCAATTGCACATGGTTTTCTGCCTCCGGGTGGGTGCAGTAATCAAGACAGAACATCACATCCGAACCAATCTGGAACTGTTTTTGTATGCTTTTTTCAGGCGTTAATGTTTTCTTCTTTCCCCCTTTGGTTAACCGGTACACAAACCCGCGGTTGGTGACGCTTCCCATTTTGGCTGATTCGTTAATTAAGGAAAAAACCTGGAACCCGCCGGAATCAGAGAAGATCGGTCCGTCCCATCCCATAAATCGATGAATACCGCCGTGTTTTTTGATGACGGAAATTCCCGGATGAGTGGCAAGGTGAATGGCGTTTACCATTAAGCATTTGATGCGGCTGTTTTCGATATCCTTTGCATCGATGGTACGAACCACGGCCCGGGTGGCGTCGGGTAAAAATGCCGGTAAGTGTAATTCACCCTGTGGGGTTCCAAGAATTTTCAAAGGATCATTTGTTTCAGTCATTGTGCTTTTTTATGAATTTAGGGTGATTTCCGGTTATTACAATCGTCACTTCTCCTTTTATTTTTTTCCCGGCAAAAAATTCCTTGATCTCTTCCAGCCAACCTTTGTGGACTTCTTCGTACATTTTGGTTAAGTCGATACAGACGGCAGCTTTTCGGTTGCCGAAAATTTCCAATGCGTCGGTTAGAAAGGTTTCCACCCGGTGGGGAGACTCGAAAAATACCAGGGTATGGGGCATCTCTTTTTCAATCTCGAAGAATTTCCTCCGCTGTCCTTTTTTTCTCGACGGGAAACCTTTAAACGTAAAACTTGAAGTGGGTAATCCCGAAGCCAGGAGAGCAGAGGTGACGGCACTGGGCCCGGGAATTATATCGATGCGAAATTCCTTTTGCAAGGATTGGGAAATGATCCGGTACCCGGGGTCACTGATCCCGGGGGTTCCCGCATCAGTACACAAAGCAACGGATTTACCTTCTGCCAGTAGTTTTAATATTTTCTTGCCGGCTGTTTCTTCATTGTGCTCATGATAAGAAAAAAATATTTTTGGAGAAGGGATTTCATAGCGGGAAAAAATCTTCCGGGTTTGCCGGGTGTCTTCACAAGCCAATGCATCGATAGAACCCAAAACCTGGAGGGCCCTGTGGGTGATATCCTCTAAGTTACCGATAGGCGTCGAAACGATATATAGGACAGCTTCATCTTTGGTCATAACATTTGCCTCCGGCGGCCAGGGGGGCTTTTTTGAAAAACCGCCCCCCTGGACCCCCCGAAAAACTTTTCATTAGTTAGTTTTTTTCTTTATTAATAAAACCAATTCCGATTGAAATTCCAATAGATGGGAATCCCAATTGTTTTTTTTGATATTATTTAGAAGCGTATCTTTATAATTGGCAAAAATATCCACTTTCCGGTTAGCTAAATTGCGGGTGGGAAACGATACTGCCAACCATCGGGCGGGAGTCTTTTGGACAATCTCCCATCCGGCACCCCTTTGCCGGTGCTCCAGGCAGTGATACATTTTAAAAAGAAAAGCAACGTCGAAAAACGATTCCGGCGGATTTAAAAAAATATCCCTCCACTCCACACTTGCTTTTAAACCTTCCAGTCGAACGTACATTTCCAAAAGTTTGACGATTTTTATGTTATTATCAAACGCATAATAATGGGTATCTTTGGGAAGCTTCATCCAGCGAAAGGAAAACGGATTCAGGGCGCAAGCCAGGTCTGCCAGTTTCTTCGGTATCCCGGTTATGGTAAATATCCCGGAATAAAATTCATCCAGGCTTGTCAGCCGCTCCCGCGTTGAGGCATGCTTCGACATTATATTTATGCAGGTTTCATCAATCTTATCGTTGTCTTCTAATGAGAAAACAGATTCCAGTTCTTTTTCAGCGGAGGAATAATTCAGCTCGTTCAGATAAGAAGCCAGGATTAAATGCAGTTTTTTGCGTGCTGATTTTTTCGCATTTTTTAAAGATTTATGTTTCCCTGCTTCTATCTGCAGGACATTCCTGATGGTATCCGGGCATAATGTGCTGTACTTTTTACTATCCTTCAGTTCATCTACAATGTTTTCAATATCGATATCCGAATGACCCATTTAATCCTACTATAAAAAGTTTTGCGGGGGTCCAGGGGGCAGTTTTTCAAAAGAGCCCCCTGGCCGCCGGAGGCATCTTATATTTTGGCACCGGCCCGTAATTTGGCCGAACGGGCCCTGGCATTTGTTTTAATTTCTTCTTCCGATGGGATTAACGGCTTTTTTGTCAAAATTTTAACCAGGTTATCCTCTTTGGCTTTCTTTAATGCAAACTTGGCGATTCGGTCTTCCAGGGAATGAAAAGAGATGATCACAATTCGTGATCCCGGTTTCATATGCTTGAACAATTTTGAGAAAAAAACCTCGAGACCGGTTAATTCTTGATTGACTTCAATGCGGATGGCTTGAAAAATCCGTGACAAGGGGTCCATGGTTCTTTGCCTGGGACAAATTCCCCTGATAATATCTTTTAATTCCGCTGTGGTTTTTATTTTCTTATCTTTCCGGTGAAAGACGATTCGTTGAACTATTTTTGCCGGGTTTTTGAATTCACCGTAAGTTTTGAGAACATCCATCAGTTGGTTATAGGTATAATCATTGACCACATGGTAAGCGGACAGGGTTTGATTTTTATCCATGCGCATATCCAGGGGTGATTCTTTAGCATAAGAAAACCCTTTGCCCGGGTTATCCAGTTGAAAAGAAGACACGCCCAGATCGAACAAAAAACCATCGATTTTGTTGATTTTAATGGGAAGTGACTCTATATTCTTAAAATCCCGGTTAAAAAGTTTAAATCGGTCGCCAAAGGATTCAAGGTTTTTCCCGGCAATCTCCAGTGATTCGCTGTCTTTGTCCGTACCGTATACATAATTATTAGGAGAAGCATTTAAGATGAGGGCGCTGTGACCACCCAGGCCAACCGTCCCATCGAAAAAGATTCCTCCTTCGGATATTCTTAAAAGAATCCCTACTTTTTTTGTCAGTATTGGTATATGTGTTTGCTGCAAGCTTCCGCCTTTAGGAATTAGTATGTGTAAATCATACCGATCCCTTTAAAATTTAACGTGCCTGTTTCCGAATCATGTAAAACAGGGATAATTTTAGTATCCATATATCTTGTAAAGGTGTTTTAACAAACAAAGCAAAAAAAGTCAAGGGATGATCGTTTAACCTGTCGTCAGCATTCCTACGGCTGTGCCGGCAATAGCGATTCGCAGTAGTTCATCGTTGTGGAGTTTTTGCACTCTCTGCCGCCGGTTTTTGAGGGCAGCCACCTCAATGGCAGACAACGGGTGAACCGTACTGCCCCGCAGCAGGATACTTTCAGAAAGCCAGGGACGAAACCACAAATAATTTTTCTCCCCGGACAAGGTATAAACCATCTCCGCAACCCGTTTTTCTTCGTTAAGCAATTCCTCTTTGATTGCCTTTAGGTTCGGGTCCTTTGTCAATGAAATGAGGGCGTCGGCAAAGAATGAAAAGACCGCACGGTCTCCTTTTGCCAGGGAAAAGCCCATGAGTTTCACAAAACCTTTGAATGCCATGTCCGACGTGAATGCTTCTTTAAGGGCTTCCAATTTTTCCGGGTCCCGGCGAAGTTGTTCAAAGGCAGTACCGATACCGTACCAGGAAGGCACCAACAGACGCCCCTGGGTAAAACAAAGCACCCAGGGAATAGCACGCAGGGAGCCAAGACCTGCGGCCGCACGTTTATCCGGACGATGCGACGGCCGGGACCCCAGGTGCAATACACACAGATCAAGGTAGGGGGTGGCCTGCTTCATGAAATCATGGAACCGGTTATCATTTACCAGTTTTTCAAAGGTTTCAGCGGAGATATTTGCCAACTCATCCAGGATAGTACGCTTCAGGGTGGTGGTCCTGGTGGTCAATGATTTGGCGGAAGAGAGGAAGCGTTCAACACTTCGGCGAAATATTTCAGGGGTAGCCAGGGTACGTTCCACCATTTCTCCCTGGACAGTAAGTTTTATAACCTTCCGCGCTTCCATAGGCCAAGCGGCAAACTGCTCCTGGATAGACCCACCCCCCCGGGTTACGGAACCCCCGGAACCATGAAAAAAAATGGCGTCTATTTCATGTTTTTTACAGACCGCTGTCAGTTCATGCATGGCATGAATAATGCGCCGGCGGCTGGCAAAGCTGCCCATGCGTTTGGCAGTGTCGGAATATCCCAGCATAATTTCTAACTTCCGTGGTTTTCCCGGGCTTTTATAGAGAATGGGCAGTTGTTGATTTAAAACCGAATCGATGGCCTCCGGGGCTGCATCCAGGTCTTGTCCCCGTTCGAAAAGGGGAATAATCGCGATTTCTCCTCTTTCCATTGCCCGGGTGGCAACATCAAGGGCAGCTTCTATGTCTGTAACACTGCGGGTCATGCTGATGATCAGACCCTGGACATAGTGTTTCAATTCACCACCTTCTGCAATTTGCTTTGCTTTTCGCAGCATTTTACCGATAGTACCGATGGCTTTTTTTCTCTGCAAATCCAGGAAAACCGAAGATTCCTCGCGTAGTTCCACCGGTAGTACCATTCCCGGGAAAAGGTTTAAAAAATCCAGAATTTCCACCAGCATAAGGGGCAGCTTTCCCAATAGGGTTTTGACTTGTTCACAAAGGGATTCCACTGCACGGCGCAGGGTGTTCATGCGAATACCATCTCCTATAGTCACATGACGCACATCCAGCAGTGCTCTTTCCACTTGTTGAAACCCATGGTGGATGCTGTCGTCCAATGGTTTGAAGTCTTTTTTGATCGAGACCAGGCGGCTTTCGAAGAAGCGGTAAAAACGCTGGCGCGTTCTCCTGAAAGATATATGTAACGTGGTGGCATCGATTCCCGGGTGCCCATCTTTATCACCGCCGACCCAGGTTCGAAACCGTAAGTCTGCCCCCCGACGCCGCAGCCTTAATATCTCGGATAGAATATCGTCGGAGAATTGGTTGGCGATGTGATCGACTTCCTGTGCAGGGGTCACAGGCTTGTGTTTATGAATACCGAGCTGCCACATCAGGCTGATCAAGGCTGAGAGTTCCCTTTCCTCATCCGGTAGGGGAGACAGGTCTGCGCCGCGGCAGAACCAACTTGTTAACACCCCGGTAAGGCGGCGACCCAGTGAAATACTTGGTGCAGAGCGGACTTCTGTGGGATGAGCGGTGAGTACATAGATAAGACATCCTTCCAGGGGAGGGGCCTCCTTGCCCAGGGTTGCCTTCAATCGTGACGTCCGGTAGGCATTCTCACAGGCATTGATCAACACCAGGTAAATGGAAAACGCTTTTGCCGCCAACAGGGCTTGATCAGGGGTTAAACCCTCGATGTCCTCCAGCAGCCGGAACAACTGTTTCCCTGCTTTTTTCTCACTGGTTCCCCTGATTCGGGCACCTTGCTTTCGCAGGGCCTCCACCATTGCCAGGGTATCTTTCCCATGGGTATGAGTAATGGCTTCACCCAATAGGGTGGCACAAATATTTACTTGCCGGTGTATAGGAGGTATCGTTCCTTCCATGATGTTCTTATATCACACCGGCAGCCGGTTGTCAAACCAGAAAATCTTGTGGGACTTGTTTGATGCGGGCAATATCCATGATTTTGCTGCGAACATCGAATCCCATGGTGCATTGAACATTACAGGAACTGCAATTTTCACAGGGAAGAGTGGACAGGTCCATGGATTGCAGCGTTTCTGCCGCTAAAGCAGGTTTTTTGTAGCCGTAAGCGTACATATAACTTCTCATCAGGGTAGGTATCTCCAGATTTTTATCGCATTGGCCAAGGCATCGATCGCACTGCCGGCAATAAAGACCTGTCATACTGAGTTTTTGACCTAATTTAAGATCGGTTTTTTCTTTGGGTGTTAAGGTTAGGTCCTCCATTACGGAAAGGTCCAGGTTCATTTGATCGAAGGTATTGAACCCGGGAATCGAGGTATGGATATGTTTGTTTTGCAGGGCCCATTTTAATGCGGCTTTCATGTTGATTTGCTTTTGTCTCTCTTTATCCCAGTAAACCCCGGCCTGGGTTTTCATGGCAACGATTCCTAAACCGGCCTTGGCTGCATATGCGATTGCATTGTGCATGTCATCCAGGTGGGGCTGCAAGAAGTTGTAAGCGATAAGCACTACATCATACACCTTACTGTCAGCCGCTGCCCGGAGCACTTCCGGCTCGTTTTTATGGGTGGAAACACCGATAAACCGTGTTTTGCCTGCCTTTTTAAGTTTAATCATGGCATCCATCAGCGGTTCGAAAAGGACGGCCCCCCGTTTCACTACACTGTGCAGGTAAAGAATATCCACATGCTCGAGACCAAGCCTCTTTAAACTGGTCTCAAATTTTTCGATAAAGGAATCGGCTTTGGTTGCTTTTGTAAATAACCCGGTCTTCCGGTCCTGGGAATCCCCGGGCACTTTGGTCGCAACCATATAGGAATCCCGGGGCCGGTCTTTGACCACTTTGCCGATCATCTCCTCGTTGCGCCCCCGCTGATAATAGTGGGCCGTGTCCAGGTGAACAATCCCGGCATCGAGGGCGGCTTGTACTAATTTCGGATTATCGGCGTTCATTACACCCATACTGACGATGGGCAGCTTAAGCCCGGTTTTTCCCAGGGGCCTGTAGATCATTTTTTGCTTCTTTACTTTACTTTCTCCCTTCACTGCGGAAGAAAAAATAGAAACCCCGGCCAATCCGGCAACTCCTTTTTTTAAAAAATTTCTCCGGCTGTTAATTATTTTTTGCTGGCTCATTTAAGTTAATCCTCCTTTTTAATTTGAAACATCATCGATTCCTCAAATCTTGTATCGAGAGTTTTTCTTTTTTTGTGTAACCGGCAGGAACTGAATAAATCCCGGCTGGGGGGTCTTTTTGGGATATCTCAACCACTGCTGCTGTTGATTTTACACTAAATCCTTTGGGATAGAAAAGGGCCTCCCGGGCAATTACAAAACCCTCGATCTTTTTTAATTCATCGATAAAAGCATCATTGTAATTCCTTAACTTTTGCTGGGTTATGCTCAATCGGCGGTACGTCTCCACGTCAAAAGGAACATCTGACGTGGTCCAGAGGGTGGTATCGGTTTCGTTTACGCGATCTCCTTCATAGATTATGTAAGTATTGATCTCATAACCCCGGCACTCATATTTACCGATTTTTTTGGTTTTCCCGGTTTCTTTTATGGTTCCTGTGTATTGGGTTGCTTGAAGACGAGGAACCAGGTTGCTCTCTACTAGCGTTGACAGGTCAAGGGGCAGTGGGGTTTCTGAATAGGTTTTAGCGTTCCGGTTGATGATAAATGCACGGTTTTTTTCCATATCAAGGATAGTCATCCGGTTTTTTGTAAATGATGCCATTTTTTTCTTGCCGATCCATATTTCATTTTCAGTGTCCTCTGCCGGGCGGTTGACCCCGCCATAATAATAGCCATCGGTATACAGTTTCTGTTTGACGTAAACATCGGCATTGATAAATACCGTAGAAATTCCTATAACTATAATCAGTACAAAAATTTTTTTCATTAAAAACCTCCCTTTTTTAGCCGCAGAGGACACAGAGAAAAATAAAATGATCGTCTGTGGCAAACTTTTTTGTGTTTATTATTCATTACAAATAGTGATACGATATTTTTTTCAAAAAGTTACCACACAATTTTAACAAAAGTTTTGCGAATATTTTAAATTTCTGGTACGGGCATGCCGTATTGGGGCCATTCTTCTTTTGCCGGGCCGTAAATCCCGGGTACTTTCAGACCGGCTTGCCGGAGCAGGACAGTTATTTGTCCCCGGTGATGGATTTCGTGTTTGATTAAGACATTAAGGGTGAACCCCCGTTTCCATTTTTGGCCGTACATATCGTCTTCTTTTTCAAGTGTCTCATCGTTCCAATCGGCTGTAATTTGTTCCAGTAACGATTTTGCGCTTTTGTCATAGGCCTTTTTGATTTCATCGGCTGATGTCGGAACCGGGACATCCTCAGCCGGGCCTGCTATTTTAAGGCCGGTCCTGCTTGCCATTTCCGGTATGGATTGTACGATATGCCAGGGGATGCGGCCCAACGTTCGATGGTCCTCTGCAACAGGCTGCTTAAGAGACTCATCCGTCAGTACTGCTAAAATTTTACGGGTGGCATCGGATTCGGATTGCCACTCTTGTTTAAATTGTTCGATCGATGTAAACATTGGCTTTCTCCAATTATAATTTTACTGAATTATAGCAGATTTAAAAGGTTTTGGGAATCCTATGTGTACTCTGTCCCCTGTGGCAAAAAAAACGATGGCCCGAAGGGCCTTTTTAAGCAGTGGATGCTATCTCCGCGAAATCCGGGATATTAAATTTATTGATCAGGTAATTCAACCGGTACCGCTGTTCAATCTCCGGTTTTCTCAACTCCGGGGATAGACTTTTCATAAAAACGCTTGTCTTCAGGTTTAACTCGCTGTCTTCTTTAAATAAGTCCGGCATTTTTTGATTTAGACTCTCCAGGTCAAAACTCTCTTTATTTTTTAATTGCTGAAAAATGGTCTCAAAATCTGCCTTTAACTCAGCCAGTTCATCCGGGTAATTGTTGAAAAAATTGTCAATTTCTTCAAATTCATTTTTTCCTTCCGCGGTTTCTTCTTCTCTAGTCTCAATCCCTACATTTAACTGGAGAAAGTCCTTGAAATTCTTTCTTACTTCATAGGTGAAATTGGAAAAACTGTAAATTTCTTTATTTTTTGCCGTCCATCTTTCCACGACTTTTGCTATCGACTCTTTTATGAGGCCGATGGGAATCCTCTTTTCCCACCAGTTATAAAGGGCATCAAAATCCTTGGTAGTGATAAAAAAAGTTATCCCGTAATGATTCTCCAGGTACTGGATAATTTTGATAACAAAATCATGATCGCCGGGAGATAAAGAGCTCATCAACTTTTGCTTTTTGATTCCAGGATGTCGAAAATTTTCTTTAAGCCATAATAGATCAAATCGGGTTCGTACATATCGATACCTTCGATTTTATTTTCAAAATGCTGGACCAGTCCGCCGGTGGCCACTACTTTTGCATAATTGCCCACTATTTTTTTATACTCTTTGATCATATAGGTTAATGCGCCGATATTGTTGTAATATATCCCGGCTCTTATATGAGTTTCCGTACTGGTTCCCATGATTGATTTGGGGGTACTGAAATGAATCCGTCCCAGTTTGGCGGTATTTTGTGCCAGGCTGTTGATGGATAATTCGACACCCGGGAAAATGCATCCCCCCATGTATTCCAGGTTTCTGCTAATCACATCAAAAGTGGTGGCCGTACCGGAATCGATAACGATGAAGGGCGGTTTAAAGAAATAGAGCGCGCCGATGGCATCAGCGATCCTGTCTGCTCCCAATTCACCGGGAACATCGATTTTTAATTTTAACCCTGTATCCGTGGTATGGTCGATGAATACAGCATCTTTCTTAAAATAATTTTTAATACTGAGCTTAAGCGTTTCGTCTACAAAGGGAACCACCGATGATACGATAATATCGGTGATTTGTTTCCTGTATTCTTTTTTTATAAGGCTTTTTAAGAAAATAACGGGAGCCTCATCCGGGGTCTTCAGTTTGTTTTTGGAAACAATGCGCTCTCCATCAAAAACAGCGCCTCCTGTTGATGTATTGCCCACATCGATTGTTAACAGCATCGTCAGTCACTCCTTACATTTTAATTTTGGATTATACAATTGAAAGTTTAAGGAAAACTATATCACAGAATTCCCTATTTCTCAAGTGGACGGCGTGGACAAGAACTGCTGTGGGGATTGACAAAACCGGGCAGATATTGTAAATAGTATAAATGAATATAAGAAAAGAACTGGAAAAAAGAGAAGAAAATCTACATCCCAGGGCTGCCCGGAGTGTCAACAGCAAACGGCAAAGAGAAGAAAAAAAATCCCCTGTCAGAACTGAATTTCAAAGAGATAGAGACCGGGTTCTTCATTCAAAATCCTTTCGCCGCTTGAAACATAAAACCCAGGTTTTCATCTCTCCCGGGGGTGACCATTTCAGGACGCGGTTAACCCACACCCTGGAAGTGAGCCAGATTGCCCGAACCATTGCCAGGGCCTTAAATTTAAATGAAGATTTAACCGAAGCCATTGGCCTGGGTCATGACCTGGGGCATACGCCGTTTGGTCATACCGGGGAAAAGGTTTTGAATGAATTGTTTGACGGTGTGTTCAAGCATTACGTACAGAGTCTAAGAGTGGTGGAAAAACTGGAACACAACGGCAAAGGTTTAAATTTAACCGATGAAGTACGGGATGGAATTATCAAACACTCCAAAGGACAGGGTGCTATCATTCCCAAAAATAAAAAACGACTACCCATTACCCTGGAAGGCCAAATCGTCAGGATTTCAGATATTATTGCCTATGTCAATCATGACATCGATGATGCTATCCGGGCCAAAATGATTACAGGGCGTGATATTCCCGAATCCACTCAAAAATTATTGGGGAAAACCTTTGCCAAACGTATCGACACCATCGTGCTAGATGTGATCGATCAAAGTTTGAAAAATAGCCTTGAGTTTATTTCCATTTCAAATGAGATTTATGACGAGATCTCCAGGCTGAGGGATTTTTTGTTTGATAGGGTCTATTTGGTCAAAGAGTCGGAAGAAGAGATAGAAAAAATAAGGAAGATTTTTAGTACGATAATTTCACATGTTCGCAAAAACCCAGGCAAATACATCAGTCCGTTTCCTGCGGAAGATACCGTTGACAGGCGGATCATTGATTTCATTGCCGGCATGACGGACCGTTACGTGATGAATCTTTTTGAACAAATTACAGTCCCTGCCTTTATTATATAATTGTTTTCCTATATTCTTCCGCGGCTTTTGCTGCAAATCCTGGAATATGTCGAGGTTTGAAAAGGCAGTGCTGAAAGTGGAAATGAGATGTTTCGTTTTGAAAATGCCATGTTGCAGAGTGAAAATGGTAAGTGGCAGAGTGAAAGTGGTAAGTGGCAGAGTGAAAATGGTAAGTGGCAGAGTGAAAATGGTAACTGGCAGAGTGAAAATGGTAAGTGGCAGACCGGAAATGGTAACTGGCAGACTGAAAATGGTAAGTGGCAGAGTGAAAATAGTAAATGGCAGACTGAAAATGTAATGTTGCATTCTGAAAATGTCTTGTGGCAGAGTGGAAATGAGATGTTTCAGTTTGAAAATTTCATGTTGATCAGTGAAAATGTAATCTCCTTCTTTTAAAATGTCTTGTTGTTTTCTCTTATCCCTATTAGAAAAAGGGAAAAGGGGATGCTCAGTCTGGAATCTCATAATATTCATCTAAACTGTGGACGCTTGCAGCAAATCCACACGGATTTGCCGCAGCACTACATGGGCATCCCGTAGATCGACACGGACTCTCTGTAAATCTACATTATTTATTTCGCCTGTACACTATCCTCCGTTTGAAAGGGGCATTGACTAATTTTTCTTTTGGAGAAAAAAGGTGTCAGGCAAGAAACCTATTAAACGCTCCAGCACAGGTGTGGGAAATTTTTTGACCGCAGGGAAAATTTTCAAAAAAGGTATTGTAATATTCTCTTGATATTGGTAAAATTAAAATACAAAAACGAAAAACAGTGTTTTGAAGAAGTATGAGATTACGAGTGAATGATCAAACGTTTCGATTGAATGGTCGAGTGAGATCAATAAGAGGAAACATCTATGCAAAAACAAATAAGTAAATACGATTCGCCCTTAGATGCCCTTATCGCAGTAACAAAGCGCCTTAGCATTTTTGAAGGGAAATATGGAATGGCGACAGAGGATTTTTTCGATAAATTCAGCAAGGGTCAGATGGACGACTCGATTGATTTTATCGAATGGTCCAATGATTATCAGCACTATTTGGCAATGCGATTTGAAATAGAAAAACAAATTCAAAATGCTGCATAGTTTATTATCTCAATACCTTGCAGATGTAGAAACAGCGATTAAAGAGTTAAAGAATTCTTACATCGAGCATTATTCAGAAGAAATTTTAACTCCCCTTCGGATCAATTTGCGAGTCCGTGTCCGTTTTGTTAGTGGGCACCTTTTGGAATTTAATGAGGCTGTAATTGTTAAAAATGGTCAAATAAGTCATCTTTGTTATCGCTACCATTTGCAGGATAAGCAAAACAAATTGGTTTTTAGATATGACAACGCTCCTCATTTCCCTGGCCTTGAAAGCTTTCCTCATCACAAACACCTGCCGAATAAAGTAGACTCCACAAAAAAAATATCAATTGTCGAGGCAATTAAAGAGGCAAGTCTTATTATTGAGTATCTGGGGCAGAGGCTGTAAACATGTAAAATCCACCCAGGTCTTAGAAAGGATAGGGGACAAAGGATAGGGAACAGGCGAATTTTTATTCAACATTACTTATTTCACCTGTACACTATCCTCCGTGTGAACGAATCATTCACTAATTTTTCCTTTTATCGTGGGGGGCCATAATTTCTATATTTGCAGTGGTGCTGTTGTTCGAGGTATCGGCTGCGGTTATGGTAATCGTATAAACGCGGCCACTTCCTTTCCCTGAACGTTCGGCCCGCAGTTGGAACGTGATGATTCCATTCTCTTGATCGATCACAGGTTCCGTCCAATCCGGGGATTTGTCTCCCTGGCCTGTGCCATCGATGGGTTCATTGCTGGTAATCGATGCGTTTAATGTGACTGGCAATCCGCTGTTATCGGATACATTGGCCTCAACGACAATATCCGCCATTTTATGATTAGGTGGCCAGAGAACAGTCTTATTGGCAGTAGGCGCTAAAGTGGGAGGAGTTGTATCGACGATTTCAACTGTTATTTCTCCACTTTCAGGTTCATTGACGCCGTCATCCACCTGCAGGACAATGGTGTGGATTCCCAGGGATAGATTTGATATGGCATATTCAGGGAGTTCTACCAGGGTTCCGCCATTTATGGTTTGAACGGTGCATAAAAAGAGTACATTTGTTCCCTCCATCCATTGGCAGTTCAACAGGTCGCCATCAAAATCGGAAACGTATCCGCCCAGGGTTACCTCCTCATTAATTTCAAAAACACCTCCGCCGTTGGGGGCAGCGTTAGGAGGAGAATTTAGAATAGTAAGCTGCATGTCGTCTGCGGCTGTATCCTCTCCATCGGTAACTTCCAATGTCAACGTGTGAGTACCGACTCCGATTGATATGGCCTCCAGGTTAAGAAGACAGTCGCCGTTTTCACCCACAGGTGTCCAATCCATCAGAACAACTTCGCCTTCTTTCCACCTATATTCAAGATTATCATCCGGGTCTTCATCTAACGCAGTTCCAGCGATTACAGTGTTTGTAACTTCTTCACTGGTAATAGTAATATCTTCACCTGCATCGGCATTTGGGGGTGTATTAGCCTCAAAAAAGTATAAATCACCTGATCCTTCTCCTTTAAATCCATCAAATGTCAACTGGATTTTATTGCTGCCATCACTGTTCATAATCCATAAATCGCCAGTTCTACTATAAACAATTTTTTGTGAATCTGGCCATGACCATCTTGGAGAAAGAAAAAATTCTTTCCTTGGATATTCAAAAGTTAGTTGCTTCCTTTCAAGAGTAATTGGATTGACGGTCCAAATATCTCGGTAAGTGCTAAAATCTACATAAACGACCAAATTCTGATTTGGCATCCAATCGGCACGCTGTGCATTTCCAATTCGATTCCTACCTGTCCCATCCATATTCATTATATAAAGTGAACCCCATTCTGTAAAGAGAATTTTTTTACCATCCATTGAAAAAGAGTAAAAATCAACTTTTGCATGAGCATCATAAATAGGTTCCATCTCTGTTCCATCCACATTGATCCAATAAATACATGCGTTATTAGTACCAAACTCTACTGTAAAACCCAATTTTTCTCCATCAGGTGTCCATTTCGGGGGTCCACACTTTGCTCCCGGTATAGATGCGATTTTTTGGATATTATTACCATCTGAGTCCATTACAAATGATTCTTTTTTGCCTGGTGTTATTCCAGTAAATGCAATTTTACTACCATCTGGTGACCATTCAGGCATCTCATGATAACCAGGCCCATAGGTTAACTGATGACGATCGGTGCCATCTTCATTCATTACCCAAACTTTATAACCTGTCCCTCGTGTAGCATATACAATTTTGCCAATTTTTTTAGCAGGAAAAGAATTATTCTCTACTGCCATAAAAAACAAAATAAAAAGAACAAATATCGAGAAAAATTTTTTCATTTTCATTGGAATAACCTCCTTTTTTTGTTTTCAAGTATACAATAGGCAATAGTTGTGCCAACATCTATGGGGAAGGAACGTTATTTGCCGGGAATAATTGGAATTATTTAATAATAGGGCCTTTGAGGGCTTTTGCTTGATCTTTCCTTGTTGTCTGGGATGAGTGTATCGCTCTTTTTCTGTGAACCCCTGTTTTCAGTGTGTCAACCCGGCAATTCTAAATTTGGCTTTATACCACAACGTAAGCATTGGGGATAATATTTAAAAGAATCTCTTTTTGTCCTTCGAATTCTTCGTGATGAAACAAAATTATAGGTGACAATTATAGGGGTTGACATTTTGTGAACCAATATTTACAATTATGACATGAAATATCTACTGTTCTTCAGGGATGAGGCTGTAAAAAAATTTCCATTAACAAAAGAGGTCATCACTTTAGGTAGAGACCCGGCGTGCGATTTTCACATCGATGAAAACTTCATCTCTCAAAAGCATGCGAAAATTACCTGCTTTCAAGACCATATAAAAATAAAAGATTTGGACTCAAAAAACCACATTTATGTGGAACAAGTGGAAATAAAAGAAGCTCAAATCAATCTCAATGAATCTTTTCGAATCGGCTCTTTGGAGTTTTTCTTAAAAGAAGGAAATCCCGAAGAATTCGCAGTTTCCCCGGAAATACGGCCCGTTATACGCAAAATATCAACCCTTACCTCCACCTGCCGTGAAAAAACCAAAACCTGCCTTAACCTGTTTGATAAAACATTGATGGACCTTTTGCACCTGGGATGCAGGATAAATGATTTCGAAAAAATCCTGGGGTGGGCAAAAAAATCACTCAAAAGCATTTTAAGGACAGGCCAGGTGATACTCCTGCGGGAAGAGGATAAAAATATCCATGTCCTATCCACCATTCACCTGGATGAAAACCAATACCCTATATTAAACCGGATGGATTCAAACCAGGATTTATTTAAAAAAATATTGAACCAAAAATTGGGGCTGGACAGTTCCTTTTATTCATTCCCGCTGCAACTCCCAAACTGCCGGGGTGCACTGCTCTATGCTCGAAAAAGTCTGAAACCTTTAGCAAAAAGAATCGTTCAATTCCTCGATGAATTTTCCTCTGAAGTCTCTTTAATTTACTCAATGATAGAAAAAAATCGGTTTCCATCCCTGGACTCGCACATCAGTAATTCCATTCCTACCATCATTTACAAGGATAAATCCATGCTCAAGTTGCTGTCCAAATGTAAAAAAATTGCCGGAAGCAATCTTACTGTTTTAATAGAAGGGGAAACCGGTACCGGTAAAGAGTTGTTAGCAAGGTTTATCCATCACCATTCCCGGCGGGATCAGGGGAAATTTATTGCCATAAACTGCTCCGCCATCCCCAAAGACTTAATGGAAGCCGAGTTGTTTGGGTATGAAAAGGGTGCCTTTACAGATGCCAAAAGTCGCCGCAGCGGTAAACTGGAACTGGCTTCCGGCGGCACCCTGGTACTGGATGAAATCGGTGAAATGTCATTGAATTTACAAGCCGAAATGCTGAGGGTACTCCAGGAGAATGAGTTCTACAGGGTAGGCGGTACTGAAAAGGTTAAAGTGAATCTCAGGGTCATCTCGTTAACCAATAAAAATTTGAAGCAATTGATCGAGGGAAATCTCTTTCGGCAAGACCTTTATTATCGAATTGCCAAATTCAGGATTGAGATTCCTCCATTAAGGGAACGACCCGATGATATACTGCCGTTGATCAATTATTTTTTTGAGAAGTTCTCTATTGAGAACCGGATTTATGCCGGCGGGTTCTCTCCCCGCACTGTTGAGGCGCTGCTGCATTATCCATGGCCGGGCAATGTCCGGGAATTGGAGAGTGAGATTGAGAGTCTTGTGAGCCAATCCAGCAGCCATGATATTATCGATGTTGATTTATTAAGGGATGAAATTAAAGCCCATTACCTCCGAACAAAGAATCAGCCGCTGAAGTGGGATCGGCTGCAAGAAATGAACAGGGAGAAAGAGAAAATTGAGCGATTGTTAATGGAAAACCGGTGGAATAAAAGCCGGGTAGCCGAAATTCTCGATATTAGTCGAACAGCGCTGTATAAAAAACTGAAAAAATTAAATATCCAATGACAGGGGTGAGAGGATGGGAAAAAACACATCTCACTTTGAAGACCCCATCATGGGAGCAGAGCTCCGTTTAAATCCCGGTACCATGATCAGGAGACGTTACAGGATTGAAAAAAAGATTGGTGCGGGCGGCTGCGGCACCGTGTTCAGGGCCACCGATACCCTCTTAAATACACAATTGGCCCTCAAATTTCTCAACCCGGCAGTGATTGCCAAAAAGAAAAAATTTCGCCGGGTTACCCGTGAGATCAATTTGGCAAGAAAAATCGCGGATGAGAGGATCGTAAGAATCTTCTCCCTGGAGAAATGGAATTCTTTCTATTTCCTGGTAATGGAGTTGGTGGAAGGGAAGACGCTGAAAGATATCTTTGAAGAAAAAAAGCGTTTCAGTTGGGAAGAATTTAAACCAATCTATTTTGAGATTTTAGAAGGAATAAAGGTTTTGCATCAACATAAGATTATCCACCGGGATATTAAACCTTCCAATATTATTGTTTCTGAACAGGATAAAATTAAAATTCTTGATTTTGGCCTCGCCAAAGAGATTACCGATAGAGAAAAGACCTCTTCGTTGGGTGAGATCGTGGGGGCTCCTTTTTATATGTCCCCGGAACAGGCGTCGGGAGAGGAACTCGATTTTCGTTCCGATATTTTCTCTTTGGGGATGATCTTATACAGGGCCCTTACCGGGGAACATCCCTTAGAAAAATACAGTACCCTGGAAATCATTCATAACCATATGCAGGGCAAACCCATTAAACTG
>Ga0114923_10000509_pt1 | contig 30479 bp, 29 predicted proteins | sample SumtaG_FD_89578 | JGI IMG/M metagenome (GOLD analysis project Ga0114923, IMG submission 89578) | Deep subsurface microbial communities from Indian Ocean to uncover new lineages of life (NeLLi) - Sumatra_00157 metaG | ecosystem: Environmental > Aquatic > Marine > Oceanic > Sediment | place: near... | reverse complement strand
CGATCGCGGGATCGATCTGCAGGATCTCTTGACCCTCCGGCCAAACCGGGTGCCCCTCTTCCAGGTTTTCCGAGATGTCGGCGTTCATCGGCACTGTCCTGTCGGCTTGACGCACTCGGACCTCTCGACCGCCACGGGCTATGAAGAGCCGGCTGCCGGGGGCTCGGGTGAAAGATCATGTTGGCGCCGCCCGAAGAGCAAGGAAATATTGATCCGCCGAGACTCGAAATCGTCCGCGAAGGCGAAATGGTCGGACCTGTGGAACAGGTTGGAATGAAACATAACCGCGCGATTGCTGCGATGCGGAATAACGATTTCGGGCGCATCCTCGAGGAAGGCCTCGATCCGCGCCTGCACCTCGGGCAGGCTTTTCTGCCGGTTGATCCGCATCCAGTCCCACTCGAGCGGCTCTTCCTTGGCGTAGAGCACGAGGCCGCCCGACTCGGGATCGAGGTTGGCGGAATCGGGCGTGATCCAAAAATTAAAGGTGACGGCGGCCAAATCCGTGTGCGCGAGGACCCCTCCTCCCGCCGCCCGGTGGCGGTAGCTCCACATGTTCGAAAGGTGGTGCGGGCCGAGCACGGACGGCAGCGCCGTCTTGAGCTCCTCGGCAACCTGATACATGAGGCTGCAATTAAATCCGCCGGCCATGGTGGCCGAAACAAAGCCGGCCGGATCGGAGCCGAAATAGATCGTCGAGTCGCGGCAGAACCGCCTCAGCCCGGCCAGGGCCTCGGGCGTGAGAAAATCGTCGAAATGGACGGCCGGCGGATCGCCACTCAGATAGTCCCGTTCGATCGCGGCAAAATTCACGGCCGGGTTGAGCGCCGGCCCCGTCAACCGCGGCGCATCGGCAAAGTGCGCGATACGCGCCAAGGCGCCGCCGAGTCGCGCGGCCTGTGCGTCCGAAAGCGCGCGCCGCCAGTCGGGCCCATCCTCCGACCCAAGCTCCGCCAGGACGCCGCGGAGACGCTCGACGACCACCGCGAATCCGGGTTCGATCGCCTTGCGGTGCAGCAGGCCTTCGAGCTGTTGGGCTCGGTCCAACAAGGAAAACCGCGTCGCCACCACTGGGCCGCGGCCTTTGGGCTGGTCCGATAGTAGGGCCTCGGCCGGTTCGGCCGCCGGTTCGGCCACCGGTTCGGCCACCGGGCCGCGCAGCCGCTCGCGCAGGCGGTCGAAGGCGTCCTGCGCCTCGCCGTATCGGCCTTGCGCCAGAAGCACCGCGGCGAGATTGTTTTCGGCTTCCTGGAGTTCCGGACGCGCGTCCAGCGCTGCGCGGTAGGCCGCCTCCGCCTCTGCCCAGCGGCCTTCATGTTCCAAGCTGCGACCGCGGCCGAAGTGGGCTTCGGGAAGCTTTGGATCGGCCGCCAGGGCCCGGTCGAAGCTGGTGAGCGCCGCCCCTTCCTCGCCCAGTTCCTGGAGCGCGCGTCCGAGGTTGGCGTGGGCCTCGGCATTTTGCGAGTCCTGTGCGAGAGCGCATCGGAACGCGGCGGCGGCGGCCTCCGGTTCACCGCGCGCCTGCAGCAGCAAGCCCAGGTTGTTGTGGGCCTCGGCCCGGTCCGGCGCCAAGGCGAGACACTTCCGGTAGGCGTTTTCGGCACCGGTCGCATCGCCGGCGGCGCTCAGCACGACGCCCAGATTGAAATGATAGACCGCCCGCTCGCCGCGAATCCCGATTGCCCGTCGAATGAGGTCGGCGCCGGCCTCATTGTCGCCCGCCTGATGCGCCAGCAGGCCGAGCAGATGAAGCGCCTCGGGGTTCTGCGGATGCTCCCGAAGCACGCCTCGGTAGGCCTGTTCGGCCTCCTTCAGGCGGCCACTTTGATGCAGCTCGACAGCCGTCGCGAGCGGATCCTGCATGTCTGATTTGTCTGCGATCCCGGCGAAAATCGGCGCGGTTCGCCGATCGGCGCAGCTTGCCCCAAAGCACCCGCCAAGGCAAACGGTGACGGCGAGCGAAGCGCCGGCTCCAGACGGACCGGGGGCGGATGTGAGGCCTAATCGCCGGCCAGGCGCCGGGGCCCGGCGACCGCTGGAAAGCCCTGCCGGGCCATGCTAGGTATTGCGCCCGCCCGTCGCCGGGGTCCCCGAGTCGCGAGACCTGGCTCTGGTCGGATCGGGATCTTAACGGGCCCCAATCCGGTCTGTCGGACGGGCGATGAACAGTCGGATCGGCAGGCATGACCCAGGCCATCTCCCGCTACAACGTCAAGGACTGTGAAGCCAAGTGGCAGAAGGTCTGGGAGGACGCCGGCTGTTTCGCCGTCGCGGCCGAGCCCGCGCGGCCGAAGTACTATGTCCTCGAGATGTTCCCCTATCCCTCGGGGCGCATCCACATGGGGCACGTACGGAACTATACCATCGGCGACGTCATCGCCCGCTTCAAGCGGGCCCTGGGATTCAACGTCTTACACCCCATGGGCTGGGACGCTTTCGGACTCCCTGCGGAAAACGCCGCCATGGCCAAGGGCGTACATCCTGGCCAATGGACCAGGGACAACATTGCGGTGATGCGCGGGCAGCTCAAGGGCATGGGGCTGTCGATCGACTGGGGCCGGGAGATCGCCACCTGCCATCCCGAGTATTACCGCCACGAACAGCAGATGTTCCTGGACTTTCTCGCGGCGGGGCTGGCCTACCGCAAGGAATCCTGGGTCAACTGGGACCCGGTCGACCAAACCGTCTTGGCGAACGAGCAGGTCATAGACGGCCGCGGTTGGCGCTCGGGCGCCGAGGTCGAAAAGCGCAAGCTGCCGCAGTGGATGTTCCGGATCACGGCCTATGCCGACGAACTCCTGTCCGCGCTCGAGGACTTGGCGCGCTGGCCGGAAAAGGTCCGCCTGATGCAGCACAACTGGATCGGGCGCTCCGAGGGTGCCCGGATCCGCTATACCATCAGGGGCCGCGAGGATCTCGACGGCGAAAGCCTCGAGGTCTTCACCACCCGCCCCGACACGCTTTTCGGCATGTCGTTCTGTGCCCTGTCGCCGCACCATCCCCTCTCCGCCCGCCTCGCCGAGGCCGACTCGGGCCTGGCCGCCTTCATCGCCGAATGTGACCGCCTTGGCACCAGCGAAGAGGCCATCGAAACCGCGGAAAAGCAGGGCTACGATACCGGCCTCTGGATCGACCATCCGCTGCTCGAGGGCAAGCGGTTTCCGCTCTACGTCGCCAATTTCGTGCTGATGGACTACGGCACCGGCGCGATCTTCGGCTGTCCGGGCCACGACCAACGCGACCTGGAGTTCGCGCGCAAGTACGCCCTGGGGGTAATCCCGGTGGTGCTGCCGCCCGAGGCCACGGCGGAGGCCTACGAGATCGGCGAGGAGGCTTATGTCGGCCCCGGCACCATGATCAACTCCGAGTTCCTCGACGGGCTTTCGGTCGAGCCGGCCAAGAAAGCCATCATCGAGGCCCTGGAGGCCGCGGAGGCCGGCGGCGGCGAGGTGCAGTACCGATTGCGCGACTGGGGAGTCTCCCGACAGCGCTACTGGGGCTGCCCGATCCCCGTCGTTCACTGCGCCGATTGCGGGATCGTGCCCGTGCCAAGCGACGACTTGCCGGTTCGCCTGCCGGAGGATGTCGGCTTCGAGCAGCCGGGCAACCCGCTGGCCCATCATCCGACCTGGAAGCACGTCGACTGCCCAAGCTGCGGCCGGCTGGCGGAGCGGGAGACCGATACTTTCGACACCTTCGTGGAATCGTCCTGGTATTTCGCCCGCTTCTGCAGCCCGCGCGCCGACACGGCGGTCGAGCGCGCCGCGGTCGACTATTGGCTGCCGGTCGATCAGTACGTCGGCGGGATCGAGCACGCCGTCCTGCACCTGCTCTATTCGCGCTTTTACACCCGCGCCCTGTCCAAGTGCGGCTATCTCATGCTCGACGAGCCCTTCGCCGGCCTGTTCACCCAAGGCATGATCTGCCACGAGACCTATCGCGGCGGCGACGGCGGGTGGCTGGCGCCCGATCAGGTGCGGCGCGAGGCAAATGGCGCGACGGTCACCCTGGACGGCCAGCCGGTGACCGTCGGCCGCTCCGAAAAGATGAGCAAATCCAAGGCCAACACCATCGATCCGGCCGAGATCATCGAGACCTATGGGGCCGATACCGCGCGCTGGTTCATGTTGTCGGACAGCCCGCCCGACCGCGACTTGGAATGGACCGAGGCCGGCGTCGAAGGCGCCTTCCGTTTCGTGCAGCGGATTTGGCGTTTGGTGGGCGAACCGCTGGGCGGCCTTCCCCCCGCCCCGCTCAACGGTGCGCCTCCGGATTTGTCCGCAGGGGCGCTCGCCCTGCGCCGGGCAAGTCACAAGACGATCGCCGCGGTGAGCGAGGATATCGAGCAGTTCCGCTTCAACCGGGCGGTGGCGCGAATCCACGAGCTGGCCAATGCCGTGTCCGAACTCGACGCGCAAGATCCGGGCGAACGCTGGGCCTTGCGCGAGGCCCTCGAGGCGCTGGTGCGGCTGATCGGCCCGATGATGCCGCATCTGGCGGAAGAATTGTGGCGGATGCTCGGCCATGAGGCCCTACTGGTCGACGAGGACTGGCCCGAAGCGGATCCGGAGCTTCTGATCGACGACACCGTGACCGTCGCCGTCCAAGTCAACGGCAAGCTGCGGGCGACCATCGAGCTGCCCCTCGACGCGGAAGAACAGGCCGCCGAGGACCAGGCGCTCGCCGAACCGGCAGTCCAGCGCGCCATGGGCGAGCGCGCCGCGCGCAAGATCATCGTGGTCAGGAACCGAGTGGTGAATATTGTCGTTTAGGCCAACAAAACACGTGCGGGACGGATGGTGGATCTTGGTCCTGTTTTGCGTTCTAAGCGTTGCCGGCTGCGGCTTTCGTCCGGTTTACGCCCCGGCGGAGTCCGGCGAGGCGATCGCGGCCGATCAACTGGCCGCCGTGCGAATCGAGCCCCTGCGGGACCGTGCCGGACAGCAGCTCCACAACTTCCTGCGCGACGAGCTCAATCCCGAGGGCCAACCGATCGACCCGGATTACAAACTGCGGGTCGAGCTATCGCAGCACGTCGAGGAACTGGCCTTCCGCCAGGACGAAACGGCGACCCGGGCCAACATCGTCATCAAGACCGCGTTCGTGCTGCGCGCGGCGGATGACGACCGGGTTCTCTATTCCGGCCGCGCCAGCTCGATCCACAGCTACAACATCCTCGACGAGCAGTATCCGACCGACGTCTCGGCGGCCGACGCCCTCAGGCGCGGTTTGCGCGAGCTATCCCAAGACATCAAGCTGCGCCTGGCGGTCTACTTTCAGACGGCCGAGGGCCAGAATCTCTGAACGGCCCGGCAGCCGGCGAACCAGCGTGAGTCCTCGCTCATGAAGTTCAGCGGACGTAAGATTCAACAGTTCCTGGAAAGCCCGGCGCCCGGCGTGCGCGCGGTCCTGCTCTACGGACCCGATGCCGGTTTGGTGCGCGAACGCGCCGACCGCCTGGTGCGCGGGGTCGCCGGCGATCTTGGTGATCCCTTCCGGGTGACCGAACTCTCGCCCGACGAGATCGCCAAGGAGCCCGCGCGTCTGTTCGACGAAGCCGCGGCCATTGCTATGACAGGTGGGCGGCGGGCGGTCCGTTTGCGTGGCCCCGGCGATGGCCTAAGCGACCTTTTGAGCCGGTTTCTGGATGATCCGCCGGGCGATGGCTTGGTGGTGCTCGAGGCCGGCGACCTGCCGCCGCGCTCCCGGCTGCGCAAGCTGTTCGAGGCCGCGGACCGGGCCGCCGCTCTGCCCTGCTATCGCGACGAAGGCCGCGACCTCGAAGCCCTGATCGAGGACATGGCCCGCAAGGCCGGCTACCGCATGAGCCGGGAAGCCCGGGCCTATCTCACGGTCAATCTCGGCGGCGACCGCCTCCTCACCCGCCGGGAGATGGAGAAACTGCTGCTCTACATGGGCCCCCTCGGGGATTCGGACCCGACCGACGGCGGTCCGGGCGACCCGGGCGACCCGGGCGATGGGGCCGTCACCGGCCAAAACAGGGAGATTACCCTGGCCCACGCCCAGGCCTGTGTGGGCGACTCTGCGGAACGGACACTCGACGATCTGGTGTTCGCGTTAGGCGACAGAAATTTGTCCGAAATCGAACGAACTCTGACCCGTGTTTTCCAGGAAGGGGTCTCTTGGGTCACCCCCTTGCGTGCCGCGGCCCGGCATTTCGAGCGCCTTCACCGGGTGGCCGGCGCGCTCAGCGACGGCACCAAGGTCGAGAGCGCCATGGCGCGGCTGCGGCCGCCCGTCTTCTGGAAGTTTCGCACCCGGTTCCAGCACCAGGTGCATGGCTGGTCGCCCGAGCAGTTGACCGCCGCCCTCTCGCGGCTGATCGAGGCGGAACTGGAGGGCAAGCGCGGCCACGCGCCGGGCGAGGTCGTCTGCGCGCACACGCTTTTCGCCATCGCATCGCAACGCCCGCCCAAGCGCGTCAAAGCAAGATGATCCGTGGGATGACGAGGGCCCGGTCCCCCCACCTGCCGTGGGTGTTTAGAGCGTTTTTCGTCCTCACGGAACCGGCCCACTCCCCCGCCCAGTGCGGAGCACTCGCGCTTCGCGCGGGCCGGCGCGATTCCACGTGAGTGGATGCTGTTCAGGTCAAGGCAGGATCAGGGGTCTGATTGAGGCGGCGGAGAACGTCGTCGAGCTGCTCGAGGGTCTGGTAGCGGACCGTCAGCGTTCCACCTTCTTCGAGAAAGTCGATCGTGACCTTGAGGCCGAGCATGTCCGACAGATCCCGTTCGAGCGCGATGGTGTCCGGGTCCTTTACCACTCCCGCTTTGGGCATGGATTTGGGCGTCTTCGCCTTGGGCGCTTTCGGGGCTCTCTGTTGTTGAATCAGCCGCTCGACCTGGCGCACGCTGAGACGCTTCTTGACGATTTTCTGGGCCAGGGCCTCGGGGTCTTCGGCCGACAGCAAGGCGCGGGCATGGCCCGCCCTTAGTTCGCCCTCCTCCAGCAACGCCTTCACTGCGCCCGGCAGGGCGCGCAAGCGTAACGTGTTGGCGATGTGGCTGCGGCTCTTGCCGAGGTCCTTGGCCAGAGCCTCCTGGGTGTAGTCGAAGCTCTCCATCAAATGATGGTAGGCATCGGCCTCCTCCAGCGCCGTCAGGTCCTCGCGCTGCAGGTTTTCCACCAGGGCAAGCTCCAGGGCCTGGCCGTCGTCGATCTGGCGGACCACCACGGGCACTTGGTGCAGCTGGGCTCGCTGGGCGGCCCGCCAGCGCCGCTCGCCGGCAACGATTTCGTACTCGCCGGGCCGCTCGCCGTGGTCGCGCACCAGGATCGGCTGGAGCACGCCGTTGCTGCGAATCGATTCACTCAGTTCCTCGAGCGCGGCCTCGGCGAAGTGCCGACGCGGCTGGTTCGCGTTGGGATGAATCCGCTCGATCGGCACGTCCTTGGCCGAGCGCCGTTGGTCGAGTTCGACCAAGTCCTCGTCTTCTTCACCGAACAGGGCCGCGAGGCCGCGGCCTAGGTTGCCTCGCTGGGTCTTTTCAATCATCACCCCTGCCCCTGGTTGCTTCGATTGGGGTTGTCATCTAGAGCCCTCAAGACGCCAAGGCCGCGACGTCCGAGGTACGTCGTTCACGGCGGATCAGTTCCTTGGCGAGCTGGATATAGGCTTGTGATCCGGCGCAGCGTATGTCGTAAAGCAGGATCGGCTTGCCATGGGACGGCGCCTCGGAGACCCGCACGTTGCGGGGAATTACGGTCTCGTAAACCTTGTCGCCGAGATAGGCGCGCACGTCCTCGGCCACAAGATTGGCCAAGTTGTTGCGGCCGTCGTGGAGAGTCAGGACGACGCCTTGGAGCTCGAGGTCCGGGTTGACCATTCGCCGTACGCGCTCGATCGTACGCATTAGGTGCGACAAGCCCTCCAGCGCGAAGAACTCCGTCTGCAACGGCACCAAGACCGCTTGCGCCGCCGCCAAGGCGTTCAGGGTGAGGAGCCCGAGCGCCGGCGGACAGTCGATGAAAACGAAATCGTAGAGCGAGAGGATCGGCGGCAAGGCGTCGCGCAGGCGGTACTCCCGCTCCGGCAGGTCCACCAGTTCGATTTCGGCGCCGGAGAGGTCGATGGTCGAGGGCACCACGTCCATGCCCGGCACCGAGGTGGGAATGATGGTGCCGCGGATCGACTTGCGCTCCACCACCACCTGATAGCCGCCGGTGATCCGCTGCGCCGGCGTCAAGCCCAGGCCGGTGCTGGCGTTGCCCTGGGGGTCCATATCGATCACCAGGACCCGCTTTTCGCACGCCGCCAGGGCGGTCGCCAGGTTGATCGCCGTGGTCGTTTTGCCGACGCCGCCCTTTTGATTGGCAACCGCCAAGACCCGCGCGCGCCTTGGTGGGCTCGCTTGCGTTGCTTCAAGATATTGTGGTTTCACGCCCGTGGACACCAATCAGAAGTATCGTGCCGGAAGAATCTGAGCGACTCGGAACCTTCTCTACAGTCATCTTCCACGCTTTCTGGGCGGCCGTCAATTCCTCCTCGACCTTTCGGCCTTTCAAAAAAACACCATGGGCCGGCCCATGGCCATTGGCGGCCTGGGCCGGGTCGAGGAAAGCCGCCGCCTCGTCCAAGAGCTTCTCCAAGGGGGCGAAGGCGCGCGCGGTCACGGCATCGACTCGAAACCGCGGCAGCTGGTCGGCCCGCACGCCGTGAATGTGGGTGTCGCTGCCGACCTCCCGGGCCACCTCGCGCAAGAACATGACCTTGCGTTGATCGGACTCGACCAGGTGCACATCGCCCGCCCCCAGGATCGAGAGGACCATGCCCGGGAAACCGCCGCCGGAGCCCAGGTCGACGATCACCCGGCGCCGGCCATCGGAGACCTCCGGCAGCAATGGCAGGAGCTGTGCCGAATCGAACATATGGCGGCGCCAGAGATCGTGCAGCGAGTTCCGGCTCACCAGGTTCACGGCCTTCGTCCAACGGATCAGGAGGTCGGCATAGCCTTCGAGTCGGGTCAGTGTTTCACGTGAAACACCGGTCTCCTTCCGAAACGCCTCCGGGGTCATCAACGGAGTCTTCTGAGATGGCGGCACCGGGCACGTCCCCTCTTGAGTGCGACGGTTCTTCCGGGCGGTCAGGCCGCCCGGCCGCCGGCCGAGCCGCGGCGGCCGCGTTCCGGCCGCCCGGAGCCCTGGGCCCTCCGGACGTATCGCAGCAGGGTCACCACCGCGGCCGGCGTGATGCCGGCGAGGCGGGCCGCCGCCCCCAGGGTGGCCGGGCGGGCGCGCGAAAGAGTCTGGCGCGCCTCGTTTGACAGCCCCGGGACCGTGGCGTAGTCGAGATCCGCCGGCAGGAGAAGCGCCTCATCGCGCCGGAACGCATGAATGTCCGCCTCCTGCCGCTCCAGATAGCCGGCGTAGCGGGCGTCGATTTCGATCTGTTCGACCGCGGCGGCCGGAAGCTCCGCCAAGGCCGGCCAAAGCGCGCTCAGACGGGCCGTGTCCACGTCGGGATAGCGCAGCAGATCGAACGCGCTGCGCCGGACGCCATCCCGGTTGATGGCAATCCCCTGGGCGCGCAACTCATCCGGGGTCGCCTCGAGGCCCTCGACGAGGGCGCGCGCGCGGTCGAGGGCCGCTGCCTTTGCGGCGAATCGCTTCGCCCGCGTGCCGCCGACGCAACCGATCTCCAAACCCCGCGGCGTCAATCTGAGATCGGCGTTGTCGCTGCGCAGGCGGAGGCGGTATTCGGCCCGGCTGGTGAACATGCGGTAAGGCTCGTTCACGCCGCGCGTCACCAAATCGTCGATCATGACGCCGATATAGGCCTCGGTGCGGTCCAGCCAGAACCCCTCTCCCCTTTGCGGACCGGCCTTTCCAGCGGCCAGCGCCGCGTTGATTCCGGCCATCAGGCCCTGAGCCGCCGCCTCTTCGTACCCGGTGGTGCCATTGATCTGCCCGGCGAAGAACAATCCGGGAATCCGTCGGGTTTCCAGGGTTCGGCCGAGTTCCCGGGGATCGACGTAGTCGTACTCGATCGCATATCCGGGTCGCAGCATGACGGCCCGCTCGAGACCCGGGATCGTCTTCAAGAGCGCGCCCTGGACCGAGACCGGAAGCGAGGTCGAGATGCCGTTGGGATAGACCGTGGGATCGTCGAGGCCTTCGGGCTCGAGGAAAATCTGGTGCCGTGTCCGGTCCCGGAAGCGGACGACCTTGTCCTCGATGGAGGGGCAATAGCGCGGCCCGGTGCTTTCGATCTGGCCGGAATAGATCGGCGAGCGGTGCAGATTGGCCTCGATCAGGGCGTGGGCCTCGGGGTTGGTATGGGTGATGTAGCAATCGATCTGATCCTGGCCGATGACGTCGGTCAGGGTGGAAAACGGCGTCGGCGGATCGTCGCCCTTCTGAACCGTGAGTCCGGCGGTTTCGATGGTCCGGCCGTCCAGGCGCGGCGGCGTGCCGGTCTTGAGCCGGCCCAGCTCGAAGCCCTGGCGGGCCAGGGTGTTCGCCAAGCCGACGGCCGGCGCCTCGCCGGCCCGACCCGCCGGAGTTTGCGTCTCCCCGATGTGGATGACCCCGCGCAGGAAGGTGCCCGTCGTCAGCACCACGGCGGCCGCCGCCAGAGTGGTGCCGTCACCGCTCAATACGCCGGCGCAGCGTCCGTTCTCGTCGATCACCAGGTCTTCGACCGCCACCGCCAATATCTCCAGGCCGGGGGTTTCGGCCAGCAGGTCGGCCATTGCCTGGCGATAGAGTTTGCGGTCCGCCTGGGCACGCGGCCCGCGCTCCGCCGGGCCATTGCTGCGATTGAGGATCTGAAACTGGATGCCGGCGCGATCGATGGCGCGGCCCATCAAGCCATCGAGCGCATCGATCTCGCGCACCAGATGCCCCTTGCCCAAACCGCCGATGGCGGGATTGCAGGACATCGCGCCGATGGTGTCTATGCGGTGGGTCGCCAGGAGGGTGCGCGCGCCCATGCGCGCGGCCACGGCCGCGGCTTCGCAGCCCGCGTGCCCGCCCCCGACGACGATGACATCCCAATGTTTCGCGGCCTGTTCCATGGCGGAACTCTTAGGCGATGCATTCTGCCAAGTCAAAGACCGGCTGATCTCGTCCGGTGGCGGTCTGTTTCACGTGAAACATCCGGCGCCCAATTCGTCTCCAAGATCCCCGACTCGACGATCGCCAAGGCCTCACTTGCCGATGCAGAAGTCCTTGAAGATCACATCCAACAGGTCCTCCACGTCGACCCGGCCGGTGATCCGGCCCAGGGCGCGGATCGCCAGACGGAGGTCTTCGGCCGCCAGGGCCACCTCGGCCGCCGCGAGGAACCGATCAAGACCGTCGCGGCACTCCTCGAGGGCCCGACGATGGCGCACGCGAGTGAGGCTCGGCGCCGACCCGGACACGCCGAGGTCGCCGGTGACGAGGTCCCGCAGATGGTCCAGCAAGCCGCCGAGCCCCGTCCCCTCCCGGGCCGATACGGCGAAGAGCGGCCGGCCGCGATAGCGGTCCGCCCCAGGTGACCCGGACACCGGCGCCAGATCCAATTTGTTCAAGACCAAAACCGCGGTCTCGTCGATCAGCGCCTCGACACCGGGGTCGAGATTGGGCCAATCCCGGAAGTCGGCCACCACCAGTTTGAGGTCCGCGCTTTCGGCTCGCAGTCGGGCCCGGCGCATGCCCTCAATTTCGACGGCGCCGATGGTATCCGCGTCCGGTTGCTCGGGTCGTTCCGGGGTTCCGTCGATCTCCTCGCGCAGCCCCGCCGTATCCGCCAGAGTCACCGGGTAGCCGCCAAGATCGAGATGGACCTCGATGACATCGCGGGTCGTGCCCGCGGTCTCCGCGACGATCGCCGCCTCCCGTCTGGCCAGCGCGTTCAACAGGCTGGACTTGCCCACGTTGGGCGCGCCGACGATGGCAATCTGATAGCCGTCGCGTAGGCGTTCCCCGATCGGACTCTGGCCAAGATATTGAGAAATATCGTTTTTTAATTCCAATACCAGGTCTTTTGCCTGGATCCAACCATCGGGCGGCAGATCCTCGTCGGGAAAATCGATCGCGGCTTCCACTTGCGCCAGGGCGGCGAGCAGCCGGTGCCGCCAGTCTTCGGTCAGGGCCGACAGCGCGCCGCGCATCTGCCTGAGGGCCTGGCGGCGCTGGGCTTCGGTCTCGGCGGCGATCAGGTCCGCCAGGCCTTCCACCTCGGTCAGATCCAACTTCCCGTTGTCGAAGGCGCGCCGGGTGAATTCGCCCGGCTCGGCGGGCCGGAGCCCGTCTTGCCCGGCCAAGGCTTCGAGCGCCGCCCTCACCACAACCGGACCGCCATGGAGGTGGAACTCCGCCACGTCCTCGCCGGTGAAGCTATGGGGTCTCGGAAACCACAAGACCAGCGCCCGGTCGATTGTCTCGCCCTCCTCCGGCGATTTCAGATCGACCAGCGAGGCGTGCCTGGCCTTGGGATCGCCAGGCCCGCCCAAGGCCGAAAGCGCGGCGCGCGACCCGGGGCCCGAAATACGGACGACCGCAATGCCGGACCGGCCGGGCGCGGTGGACAAAGCGAATATGGTGTCGTAACCGGTCACGCTATCGGTTCCAGACCGGGGCTCAGGCGCGGCGGAAACTCACTTTGCGGGGGCACCCTTGTCGCTCGGCTGCAGCATCAGGCGTTCGACTCTCCCGCCCTTGACCACGTGGGTCTCCAAGATCTCGTCGACGTCCTCTTTGGTCCGGTAGCCGTACCATACGCCTTCCGGATAAATGACCATGGTGGGTCCCAATTCACAGCGATCAAGACATCCGGATGCATTTATACGCACTTGGCGCAGTTTATGTTCTTTTGCGCGCGCCTTCATGTAATCGCGCAGCTCCTGCGAGCCCTTGGCGAGACAGCAGCCCCGGGGATGGTCGGCCGGCCGCTCGTTGACACAGCAGAAAACATGGACCCGGTAGTAGAGTGCCGGATCTTCGGAGCGGCCATTTGCATTCTGGGCGCCTCTTTGAGCATCCATGGCGGCCTATTCCTTTGATTTGCCGCCCTGCGCGGCGCTGCCCATCTGCGACCAAAACTGCCGCTGGAAGTCCTCCCAGCCCGGCAGCCCGCCGGAGAGTCCTCCCGCGGCACCGCCCGGCAGCCAAGCCTTGAAGAGAGCTTCGGGATCCATGGACTTGAGGCCGTCCTGAAGGCGTTTTTCGAGCTCCTTCATCATGGCATCTTGCAAAGGCGCAACCTCGGGCAGGCCCATAAAGGCGCGGGCCTCCTGCGGCGAGCAGTCGATGTCGATTTTGATCTTCATGGCACTTGGGTCCGAAAAGAAGAGTCCGCACGGGCTTTAGGGTTGAGCGACGCCAGCCGCCCGGCCCATATAGAGGCCAGAACCTACACGCCCCCTCCGGTTGACCGCAACGGTCTCGGTGCAGCATCCGGTGCGCGCGAACAAGCGAGGTCGCGAAATTCATGCTGCACAATCGCCTGGCCGACGAGACCAGCCCCTATCTCCTGCAGCACAAGGACAATCCGGTCGCCTGGCAGCCCTGGGGCGAGGTCGCCTTCGAGCGAGCCCGCAACGATAACAAGCCGATCCTGCTCTCGGTCGGCTACGCGGCCTGTCACTGGTGCCACGTCATGGCCCACGAAAGCTTCGAATCGCCCGAGATCGCCGCGTTGATGAACGAGCTGTTCGTCAACATCAAGGTCGACCGGGAGGAACGGCCCGACGTCGATACGATCCATCAAACCGCCTTGGCGCTACTCGGCCAACAGGGCGGCTGGCCGCTCACCATGTTCCTGACCCCCGACGGCGAACCCTTCTGGGGCGGCACCTATTTCCCGCCGACCGCGCGCTTCGGGCGCCCGGGATTTCCGGACGTCCTGCGCAGCGTCGACCAGGCCCACCGCGACAAACCCGAATCGGTGGCGAAGAACGTCTCCGCGCTCAAGGAGGCCCTCGCCAAGCTATCCCAGAACCAGCCCGGCGACGTCATTTCCCTCCCCGCCATCGACCAGGCGGCCCAGGCACTGGCGCGGGAAGTCGACCCCTTCTACGGCGGCCTGGGCGGCGCGCCCAAGTTCCCGCAGCCGACGATCCTCAAACTGCTGTGGCAGGCCTGGAAGCGCAGCAAGCAGGAGCCCTTTCGCACCGCCGTCGACTTGACCCTCACCCAAATGTGCCAGGGCGGGATCTACGATCATCTGGGCGGCGGCTTTGCCCGCTACTCGGTCGACGAGCGTTGGCTGGTCCCGCACTTCGAGAAAATGCTCTACGACAACGCCCAGATGATCGACCTCTTGACCTGGGCCTGGCAGGACAACAAAAGCCCCCTCTATGAGCAGCGGGTGCGGGAAACCGTCGCCTGGACCTTGAGGGAGATGCTGGCCGCGACCCATGCCATAGCGGCGGGCAGCGACCCGGGCGCCCTCGCCGACGAGGCGCGCTGCGGGGCCTTCGCCAGCACCCTCGACGCCGACAGCGAGGGCGAGGAAGGCCGTTTCTATACCTGGGACGCGGCCGAGGTCTCACACCTGCTGGGCGAAGAGTCTGACGTTTTTTCAAAGACATACGATGTCACTGCCGACGGGAACTGGGAGGGCAAGACGATCCTCAACCGCTCCGCCAAGTTGGAGTTGGGCGATCCCGCTATAGAATCTTCTCTGGTTGAACAACGCGCCATTCTATTCTCTGAACGCGCGCAGCGCGTCTGGCCCGGTTGGGACGACAAGGTGCTCGCCGACTGGAACGGCTTGATGATCGCCGCGTTGGCCCGCGCGGCGCCGGTCTTCGGCGAACCCGCCTGGCTGGCCGCCGCCGAGCGGGCGTTCGCTTTCGTCGCTGGGGCCCTTTGCGTCGACGGGCGCCTCAACCACTCCTGGCGACATGGCGTGTTGAAGCACCCAGCCACGCTGGACGACTACGCCCTCATGTGCGAGGCCGCCTTGGCGCTTCACCAGGCAACCGGTCGCGCGGACTATCTCGCCCAGGCGGAAGACTGGCTCGAGACCGTGGAGCGCCACTATGCCGACCCGGCGGGCGGCGGCTACTTCCTCACCGCCGACGACACCAAGCAACTGATCGTCAGGACCAAGACCGCCCACGACAATGCCACGCCGGCCGGCAACGGTGTGCTTGCAGGCGTGTTCGCCCGGCTCCACTACCTGACCGGCAAGGAGCGTTACCGGGAGCGCGCGGAGGCGGTGGTCTCGGCCTTCTCGGGCGAGCTGAACCGTTATTTCTCCTCCTTCGCCAGCTTGATAAACGCGAGCGAGCTCCTGCAAAGCGCGGTACAACTGGTCGTCATCGGCCCACAGGAGGACCCGGCGACGCAAGCGCTCACCCGCGCGGCCTACGATCTCTCGCTGCCAATGCTCGTCCTGCAGCGCATCGCGCCGGATGACTCCTTGCCAGCCTCGCACCCGGCCGCCGGCAAAGGCATGAAGGACGGCAAGGCGACCGCCTACGTCTGCCGCGGCCCCACCTGCTCCCTGCCGATCACGACGGCAGACGAGCTCGCCCAGGCGCTGTCGTCATGACCGGGCCGTTCCTTTCCGCGGCGCCGGCCGCCGCCGCAATCCGCAGCCGGCGGCTCGAGTGCCCGGCGGGCCGCCTAATTCTGCGGGAATCCGATGGCGCGATCACCAGGCTTCACTGGATGGGACCGGCCTCAGCCTCGGACGTGCCGAAGTCTGGAGAGGACTCGCCGCTTCTGGCCGAGGCCGCCCGTCAACTCGCTGCCTACTTCGCCGGCGAGCGGCAGGATTTCGACCTGCCCTTGGCGCCCGCCGGCAGCGCCTTCCACAAGGACGTCTGGCGGCTGATGTGCGAGATTCCTTTCGGTAAAACAGCTACTTACGGAGACCTCGCCCGGCAACTGGAGAGCGCGGCCCAGCCGGTCGGCAGCGCCTGCGGCGCCAATCCGATCGCCATCCTCATCCCCTGTCACCGGGTCGTCGCGGCGAGCGGACTCGGGGGCTTCTCCGGCGGCGTCGGCGTGGAAAGCAAACGCTTCCTCTTGCATCACGAGGGCGCCCTCGAGCCGGAACTCGATCTCTTCTCGTGAGCAAACTTCCGTGCCAGGAAATATCATGGGAGGTAAAGCTCCGGATGACAGGCCCCTAGCCGCCGCGATACGCTTGCGCAGGACGTCAAGGGACCGCCATTCCATCAATCATAGATCCCACCATCAATTCCAGGAGGGGGAGGCTCATGCCCGACATCACCATCGAGGGGCCGGACGGCAGCTTCGGCGCCTATCTGGCCGTTCCCGACACAACGCCGGCGCCGGGACTCGTCGTCGCCCAGGAAATCTTCGGCGTCAATCAGGTCATGCGCGATGTCTGCGACTGGTTGGCCGGCGAAGGCTATGTCGCCTGTTGCCCGGATATTTTCTGGCGCATCGAGCCCGGCATTCAGTTGACCGACCAGAGCGAGGCCGAATGGGCGCGCGCCTTCGAGCTGTTCGGCCTGTTCGACGTGGACAAGGGCATCGAGGACCTAAAGGCCGCCCTCGCCCAACTGCGCGTCCGTCCGGAATGCAGCGGCAAAGCTGGATCCATCGGCTACTGTCTCGGCGGCAAGCTCGCCTTCCTCATGGCGACCCGCTCGGACGCCGACGCCAACGTCAGCTACTACGGCGTGGGTCTCGATGAGCTGTTGGGCGAAGCCGGCAACATCGCCCAGCCGACCTTGCTGCACGTGGCGTCCAAGGATCAGTTCGTGCCGCCGGACGCCCAGGAGGCGATCAAAGCCGGGCTCGCCGGCCACCCGCGGGTGGCGCTGCACGTCTACGACGGCCAGGACCACGCCTTCGCGCGGGTCGGCGGCGAGCACTACGATCAAGCCGCGGCCGAGCTCGCCAACGGCCGCAGCCTGGCCCATCTGAACGGGGCCTTGGCGGCATGACCCGGGCGATTCGGATCCATCAGCCCGGCGGGCCAGAGGCGCTCCGCTGGGAGGACGTCGAGGTCGGCGACCCGGGCGACGGACAGGTCCGCCTGGCGCACACCGCGGTCGGCCTCAACTACATCGACGTCTATCACCGCAGCGGGCTCTATCCCCTGCCCGAGCTGCCAGTCGCCATCGGCCTGGAAGCCGCCGGCACGGTCGAAGCCGTGGGGCCGGGCGTCGGCGAGCTCGCGCCTGGCGACCGGGTGGCCTATGCCAGCCCGCCCATCGGCGCCTACGCCGAGGCGCGTCTCATGCCGGCCGACCGGCTCGTCAAGCTGCCCGACGGGATCTCCGACACCCAGGCCGCCGGCATGATGCTGCAGGGCATGACGGTGCACTACCTGACCCGCCGGACCTACCGGGTCGCACCGGGCGAGACCGTCCTGTTCCACGCCGCCGCCGGCGGCGTCGGTTTGATCGCCTGCCAGTGGCTGAAGCATTTGGGGGCGACGGTGATCGGGACCGTGGGATCGGAGGAAAAAGCGGCCCTCGCCCGCGCCCATGGCTGCGACCATACGATCCTTTACAACAGCGAGAGCGTCCCCGAACGGGTGCGGGAGCTGACCGCGGGCGCCGGCGTCCCGGTGGTTTATGATTCCGTCGGCAAGGATACCTTCGAGGGGTCGCTCGACAGTCTGGCGCCGCTCGGCATGCTGGTTTCTTTCGGCAACGCCTCCGGCCCCGTGCCGCCCTTCGAGCCGGGCATCCTCTCGGCCAAGGGTTCGCTGTTCTTCACTCGGCCGACCTTGATGACCTATACGGCCAAGCGCGAGGACCTGGCGGCCGCCGCCGAAGAGCTCTTCGACGTGGTCGGCTCGGGCGCGGTCAAGATCGAGGTCAATCAGACCTATCCCCTCGCCGAGGCCGCCCAGGCCCACCGCGACCTGGAGGCGCGCAAGACCACCGGTTCGACGGTGCTGCTGCCGTAAAAGAATTTGCTGACCTGAGGGCGGTAGCGGCGCCGGACGCCCCGCCTTACTGGTTCATGGCGTCGAAGAAATCGGCGTTGTTCTTCGAGTGCTTGAGCTTGTCGGTCAGGAATTCGATGGAGTCGGTGATGCCCATCGGCATGAGGATGCGCCGCAGCACCCACATCTTCGACAACATGCCCTTGTCGACCAGAAGCTCTTCCTTGCGGGTGCCGGATTTGGCGATATCCATGGCCGGCCAGGTGCGTTTGTCGGCCAGCTTGCGGTCGAGCACGATCTCGGAGTTGCCGGTGCCCTTGAACTCCTCGAAGATCACCTCGTCCATGCGGCTGCCGGTGTCGATCAGCGCCGTCGAGATGATGGTCAGGCTGCCACCTTCCTCGATGTTGCGCGCGGCGCCGAAGAAGCGTTTGGGGCGCTGCAGGGCGTTGGCGTCGACGCCGCCGGTCAGCACCTTGCCGGACGAGGGCACAACGGTGTTGTAGGCGCGGCCCAGACGGGTGATGGAGTCGAGCAGGATCACCACGTCGCGCTTGTGCTCGACCAGGCGCTTGGCCTTCTCGATCACCATTTCGGCCACCTGGACGTGGCGCTGCGCCGGCTCGTCGAAGGTAGAGCTCACCACCTCGCCCTTCACGGAGCGGGCCATGTCGGTCACCTCCTCCGGGCGCTCGTCGATCAGCAGAACGATCAGGTAGACCTCGGGGTGATTGGCTGCGACCGAATGGGCGATGTTCTGCAGGATCATGGTCTTGCCGGTGCGCGGCGGGGCCACGATCAAGGCCCGCTGGCCCTTGCCCAGCGGCGCCGTCAAGTCGATCACGCGGGTGGTCAGGTCCTTGCTCTCCGAATTCTCGACCTCGAGACTCAGCTTCTCGTCCGGGTAGAGCGGCGTCAGGTTGTCGAAATTGATGCGATGGCGAGCGTTCTCGGCCGGATCGAAGTTGATCTCGTTGACTTTCAGAAGCGCGAAATAGCGCTCGCCGTCCTTGGGCGAGCGGATCTGCCCATCGACCGTATCGCCGGTCCTGAGCCCGAAACGGCGGATCTGGCTGGGGCTGACGTAAATGTCATCCGGGCCGGGCAGGTAATTGGCCTCCGGCGAGCGCAGGAATCCGAAGCCGTCCTGCAGCACCTCCAAGACGCCTGAGCCATAGATCGCCACGTCGTTCACGGCGAGCTGCTTCAAAATCGCAAACATCATGTCCTGTTTGCGCAGCGAGCTCGCGTTGTCGATCTCCAGCTCCTCGGCGTAGGCGAGAAGGTCTGCCGGGCTCTTTTCTTTCAGGTCTTTCAAATTCATAGCTGTGGTCGCTCTAAGCGTTCATCTGGGCCGAAATGGGCCGCTGAGTCTGGGAAGGTAGGGTTGATCGGGCGCCCCGACAGGTAGGGGATGCCGAAGCTGCGCGAATGATCGTGAGGTAGGATTGGGGACTTAGCCTCGATATGGGGATTGCCGGCAAAGAGAGCAAGAGCCGAATGCAAGGGCGTCGATACTCAATGGCGCTCGTCCTGTCAAGCCGCCAGGCTGTCGGGGCTTTGCCTCCCCCCCGCGCCCCTGGCCCTAGAACGGCCGCAGTACGGCGAGCAACACGATCCCGATCAGCAAGACCGTCGGCACTTCGTTCATGATCCGGTAAAAGCGTTGCGGGTGGCGATTTTCGTCGTTCGCGAAATGCCGCCGCCAGCGGGCGAAGCCGGCATGAATCAGCTGCATCGCGATCAGCAGGGCAAATTTCGCGTGCATCCAACCTGCCGACCAGAGCCCGCCATGCGCGACCAGCATGAACCCCAGGATCCAGGCCGCGATCATGGCGGGATTGATGATCGCGCGGAGCAGGCGCCGCTCCATGACCTTGAAGGTCTCCGACTGCCGGGACCCCGGCTCGGCCTCGCAGTGATAGACGTAGAGCCGCGGCAGATAGAGCATGCCGGCCATCCAGGCGATCACCGCGATGATGTGGAGCGCCTTGATCCAGAGATAGGCGTCACCGAGGAATCCCGCCATTGCGGCTCACTCCCGTCGCTTTAAGTCGGCCTCACCATGCCTGTACGCAGCGGCCGCAGGTTTGCGGACAGATCCGGCCGCCGGCCCCGGACTCGATGGCCGGCTCTTTCCCCTGGTCCGCCGCGACCGCGGCCGTCACGAGGTCCGCCAATCCGCCGATGAAGGCATTGCCGCTGCCGACGGTGGGAACTCTGAGATAAAGCGGCACGCCGCTTTTTTCCGCAAGCTTGCGGTATTCGATATCGAGCTCGACCAGGGTTTCCGAATGCTCGGAGACGAAGGCGAGCGGAACCACGATCAGCGGCACGCCGTCGCTTCCCGCACGTTCGATTTCCGCGTCCGTATAGGGCTTGATCCACTCCAGCGGCCCGACCCGGCTCTGATAGCTGACCATCTAGTCGAGGTCGCCGGCGGCCGCACCGGTGCCAGGGCCGCTGTGGCCCAGCGCTTCGACGATGGCGGCGGCGCTTTGCTCGACCTGCCATTGATAGGGATCGCCCGCGGCCACGACCTTCTCGGGCAGGCCATGGGCGGAAAACAACACCCGCGGCCGGCCCCTATTGCGGGCTTCCGCCAGGGCGGCGCCCAGAGCCGCGGCCATCTCCGCGACAAACCCCGGTTGCCGGGGATAACAACAGACCGCACGGCTCGGCAGGTCGAGGCCCTGGCGTTTCGCGGCAGTATGCCAGTCGGTCAAGGACGAGCCTGTCGTGGTGGTCGAAAACTGCGGATAGAGCGGCAGCAAAACGATCCGATCCGGGCCATAGGCCGTCACGGCGCGGGCAACCTCGTCGCTGCGTGGGCGCCAATAGCGCATGGCGATGAAGGCCCGAACCTCGTGCCCCTGATCCGACAGGCGGTCGAGCAAGACCTTCTCGAGCGCCTCGGCCTGCGCCTCCGTGTTGGGCAGAAGAGGCGAACCGCCGCCAAGGTGCCGATAGATCTCCCGCGCCACGGGCGCGCGCCGTCGCGAGATCGCCTTGGCAACGGCCCAACGCAAGGGACCCGGCAGATCGATGATCGCAGGATCATTGAAAAGATTGAACAAAAAGGGCTGCACGGCATCGGCCGTGTCGGGCCCGCCGAGATTGAACAGTATCACCGCGATCTTGGTCATCCGCCGATCCGCTTCCGTCTCAGCCTCGTCGTTCGCGAACGATTTGGACCACACGCGCGACATGTTCCGGCGGCGTATCGGGAAGAATCCCATGGCCGAGATTGAAAATGAACGGCCCCTGGCCGAAGGCGTTCAGGATTGCCCGCACTTCGGCGTCAAGCCGGGCGCCACCGGCTACCAAAGTTTGCGGATCGAGATTGCCCTGCACCGCGACCCGCGTTTGCAGTTCTTCGCGCGCCCAGTCCAAAGGCACCCCAGGGTCCAGCGATAGGGCATCGGCGCCGCTCTCCCGCGCAAAATCCAGATAAACTTTGCCGGCCGCCCGCGGGAAGAGGATCACCGGCACTCCCGGGTGGGCCACCTTGAGCCGCCCTACGATCTCGCTAAGCGGCGCCAGGGACCAGCGCCGCATGGCGTCGTCCGGCAATGCGCCGGCCCAGGAATCGAAGATTTGCAGGACTTCCGCGCCGGCCGCCACTTGCGCCGAAAGGTGGTCGAGAGTGGCGCCGACCAAAAGATCCATCAAACGGGCGAAATCGTCCGGCCGCTCCGCCATCCAGTGTTTGGCGACGGCGAAGTCCCTGGAGCTGCCGCCCTCGAGCATGTAGGTCGCCACCGTCCAAGGGGCTCCGGCGAAGCCGATCAGCGCGGTCTCCGCCGGCAGACACCGGCGCAGCTCTTCGAGGGCCGCGTAAACCGGGCGCAGCTTCGTGAGCAACGCCTCGCCCCTTAGCCGGTCGAGATCCGCGCCGTCTTCGAGGGCCTCCAACTTCGGTCCCCGCCCTTCTTCGAACCAGACCTTTTGACCCAGCGCGTGCGGGACCACCAAAATGTCCGAGAACAGGATCGCGGCATCGAATCCGTAGCGGCGGATCGGCTGCAGGGTCGCCTCGACGGCCAATTCGGGGGTGAAACAAAATTCGAGGAAGCCGCCGCCGCTCCGCCGCAGGGCGCGATACTCGGGCAGGTAGCGGCCCGCCTGCCGCATCAGCCATATCGGCGGAGGGTCTAGCGGGCTGCCGGACAGAGCCCCCAAGAGCGCCTTGGAAAGCGGTTCCCGGGGCGGCAGCTTGGATCTGGCCGGGGTTTCCTGAGCGTGGAGTTTCCTATCCATTCAACAAGTCTTATAGAATCTTAGAATCTTTGATTGTTGTAGTTGGGGCTGTGCAAACCGTGACAGGGCAAGTTATCCGGCGATCGATCCCCGATGTAGGGATGGCGGACCTTAAACCGTGAAAAGGCGTCGTTGAAAGGTGTGATCTGGGGATGGCCGGTATAATGGCATGATTCGGCAGGGAATCTTCTCTTGCCGGTGCCGTACAAACTCTGGAGTGATTTTGCGGCCGCACCAACAGTTCGCGCTTTTAGGGCACGATTTGGAGCCTGTGGGAAAGCACGCGAACGAATATCGGCGAGGGTGAATGAATTGACTCGCATGTATAATGGACCCGTGAGTTATCCTCTTGTCTCACCCATACTCCACAGGCTTCGGGCAGTGAGGAGTTAGGACGCCAATGTCGGTTTGCCACATGCACCTCGTTTCCGACGCGACCGGCGAGACGGTCAATTCGGTGGCCCGGGCGTGCTCGGTCCAGTTCGAGGGCATCGAACCGGTCGAGCATACCTGGATGCTGATTCGTACCAAGGGCCAGATCGAAAAGACGCTGCGGGGAATTGCGGCGGAGCCGGGCCCGGTCCTGTTCACCCTCGTCAATCGTGAGCTACGCACGGCTTTGATCGAAGGCTGCCGCGAATTCGGCGTGCCCTGCATATCGGTTCTGGATCCGATCATGCATGCCCTGGCGGCGCACTTGAACTTGGAGATCCGCGGGCGTCCGGGCCTGCAGCACGTGCTGGATTCGGATTACTACGAGCGCATCGACGCCATGAACTTCGCGCTGACCAGCGATGACGGCCAAAATGGTGCTCATCTGAACGAGGCGGACATCGTGCTGCTTGGGGTCTCGCGCACCTCCAAGACACCGACCTGCATCTACCTGGCGAACCGGGGAATCAAGGCCGCCAACGTGCCGGTCGTACCCGGTGTCCCATTGCCGCCCGAGGTCCTTTCGGCGACGCATCCGCTTATCGTCGGGCTGACCAAGGACCCCGGCCGCTTGGTGCAGGTGCGGCGCAACCGTCTGAGGATGATCGCCCAAGGCAGCGACGATACCGACTACACCGACCTGGAAAGCGTGCGCCAGGAATTGAGTTTTGCCCGCAAGCTGTTCAACAAGAACGGCTGGCTGGTCATCGACGTCACCCGCCGATCGATCGAGGAAACCGCAGCGACGATCCTGACTCACTATACGCGCTACAAGGGCCGGGGCGCCGATGTCCTTGTCGGCGAGTGACCCCTCTCCGGCACCGGTGATCGGCGCGTCCGACCCGGCGGCGCCGCGGTTGATCCTGGCGTCGGCCAGCCGATCGCGCGCGGCGGTGTTGCGCCAGGCCGGCCTGGCGGCACTCAGCGAGCCGGCGCAGGTCGACGAGGCAGAGGTCAAGGCGGGGCTCAAGGCGGAAGGCGCCGGGGCTCGGGAGATCGCCGAGGCGCTCGCCGAACTGAAGGCGCAGAAGGTCTCACGGCGCAGGCCGGGCGCGATCGCCATCGGCGCCGATCAGATGCTCGAATGCGAGAAGGTCTGGTTCGACAAGCCGATCGATCTCGAACAGGCGGCGGCGCATCTCAGAGCCCTGAGCGGTCAGACCCACCGGCTGATCTCCGCCGTTTGCGTCGTGCGCGACGGCGTCCGCCTGTGGCACCATATCGCCGAAGCACGCCTGACCATGCGCCCGCTGAGCGAGGATTTCATCGCGGACTATCTGACCGCCGTTGGCCCGGCTGCGCTAAGCTCTGTGGGCGCCTATCAATTGGAGGGGCTGGGTGCGCAGCTTTTCACCCGGGTCGAGGGCGACTATTTCACGATCCTAGGTTTGCCCCTGTTGCCGCTGATGGACTTCCTGCGCAATCACGGAGTGATCGCGACGTGACGCTCAGCGGCAAGGCACGCCTCGCCGGGGTCATGGGCTGGCCGGTCGAGCATTCGCTATCGCCCCGGCTGCATGGCTATTGGCTCGAGCATCACCGGATCGACGGCGCCTACGTCCCGCTTGCCGTCGGCCCGGAGGGCCTGCGGGCGGCCTTGTCGGCCCTGCCGGCGCTCGGGTTCCGTGGCGTCAACCTGACCCTGCCCCACAAGGAGCAGGCGCTGGACCTCTGCCATGTGGTGGACGATATGGCGCGGCGCATCGGTGCGGTCAACACCGTCGTTGTGCGCGAGGGGAGGCTTGTCGGCAGCAACAGCGACGCCTTCGGCTTTATGGAGAACTTGAAACAAGGTGCGCCGGACTGGCGGGCGAAGGCATCGCCGGCCGTGGTGTTGGGCGCCGGCGGCGCGTCGCGCGCCGTGGTGGCGGCGCTCGCCGATGCCGGCGCGCCGGAGGTGCGGATCGTCAATCGAACCCGTGAGCGGGCCGAAGCGCTGGCCGAAGCGCTGGCCCCATGGCTAGGCAGCGCCCTATCGGCCCACGGGTGGGACCAACGGCAGGCTGTGCTGGCGGATGCCGGCCTGTTGGTCAACGCCACCACGCTCGGCATGGCGGGCCAGGCATCGCTAGATTTGGATCTCGGCGGGTTGCCGCCCGACGCCCTGGTCACGGACATCGTCTATACGCCGCTCATGACGCCGCTGCTGGAGGCCGCGCGCGCCCGCGGCAATCCGCTGGTCGACGGCTTGGGCATGCTGCTTCATCAGGCGCGCCCGGGTTTCGAGGATTGGTTCGACGTCCGCCCCGAAGTGACGACCGCGTTACGAGAATTCGTGCCCTCGGCGTAATGAGCCGCGGATGAACGATGGTGACGAGCGATGCTGGTGATTGGCCTGACCGGCTCCATCGGTATGGGCAAGTCCTCCGCGGTCTCCATGCTGCGGCGCATGGGAATTCCGGTCCACGATGCCGACGCGGCGGTTCATGATCTGATTGGCGCCGACGGCGCCGCCGTTGAGGAGATTGCGAAGGCCTTTCGCGGCGTCGTTGACAAGGGAATCGTCGACCGCAAGCGCTTGGGAGACAAGGTGTTCAAGGATCCGGCGGCGCGCGCCAAGCTGGAGGCCATCCTGCACCCGCGGGTACGCCGGGCGGCCCGGGATTTCATAAAGCGGCAAGTCCGGCGGCGGCGCGATCTCGTCGTCTTGGACATTCCCCTGCTGTTCGAGACCGGCGGCGAGCGCCTCTGCGACGCGGTGATCGTCGTGTCGGCGCCGCCCACGATCCAGAGGCAGCGCGTCCTATCGCGCCCTGGCATGACGGCCGAGAAATTCGCCGGCATCCTCTCGGCCCAGGTCTCGGATCGAGAAAAGCGCCAACGTGCGGATTTTGTGGTGGAAACCGGCTTGAGCAAAGGCCAGACCTTGCGCCATTTGACAGCGGTTGTCAGGATGCTGCGCGGCGGCCGATGGGCACCGCGGCGCAGCGTGCGGCGCAAATTGCGGCGGCGGCCGCCCGGCGTCCTCCGGCGACACGGTTAGGCTTATCTCTCGATGCGTGAAGTCGTCCTCGATACCGAAACCACCGGCCTCGATCCGGACGCGGGGCACCGGCTGGTCGAAGTCGCCGCCCTGGAGTTGGTGAACCACGTAGCAACCGGCTGCCACATCCAACTCTATGTCAATCCCGAGCGGGACATGCCGGAAGAGGCCTTCAAGATTCATGGCCTTTCCGAGGAATACCTGGCTGGCTTTCCGGTTTTTCCGGAGGTCGCCGGGCAACTGCTGGAATTCATCGGCGAGTCCCCTTTGGTCATTCACAACGCCGGCTTCGACCTCAAATTTCTCAACGCCGAGCTCGATCGCGCCGGGCTCTCCGTGCTCTCCGCGGAACGGGCGACCGATACCGTGGCGCTGGCACGCCGCCGGTTTCCCGGCGCACAGGTCAGCCTCGACGCGCTGTGCCGCCGCTTCGAGATCGACAACTCGACGCGCACCCTGCATGGCGCGCTGCTCGACTGCGAGCTGCTGGCGGAGGTCTATCTCGAGCTGCGAGGTGGCCGGCAGCCGGGACTCGATCTGGCGGCAAATGCCGAGACGGCCAAGCAAGCGGTCTCCGGCCGGCGTCCGGTGCGCCCGGCGCGCCCGCATGCGCCCAACGCGGACGAACGCGCCGCTCATGACGCCTTCATCGAGGGCATGAAATCGCCGATCTGGCGGCGCTAGGCCTGTTCCGCTTAGCCGAGCCGTGGTGCCGGCCCGCGCCCAATGCGCTTGGCGGCCCTTGTCCTAGGTTTGCGTGGCCGTCTCGGATGTCTGCTGTTGGCGGCGGCCGTCATGGATCTTGCCGAAATTTATGGGACTCAACAAAAGCGGGGGAAAGCCGCCGTCGCGCGTGGTGTTGGCAATAATGTTGCGCAGGAAGGGGAACAGGTAACGCGGCACCTCGACCATGAGGGCGCGCTCCAGCTTGTCCTCTGACAGGGTTTCGTCGACCACGGCCTGGGCGGCGTATTGAAGTTCGACGATGAAGGCGGCGGTCTCTCGAAAGGTGGCGGAGACATAGAGGCTCAAAACCACCTCGTGGGTGTTGTCCTCGATGGCATTCGCCGCGATGTCGACGCTGACCTTCAATTCCGGGCCTTCGTCTCTGTAAGCGCTGAAAATCCCTGGGGCGTTCGGATTCTCGAACGATAAGTCCTTGATGTATTGCCGAGTTATGGACAGTGGGGCGTGGAGATCGGAGGATTGACTGTCTTGGGCGGGTCGAGTCCTTGCGCCCGAGTCCTCGCCACTGGTGTCCCCGCCACTGGTGTCCTCGCCCTGGGGCGCCGCGTCGGTGGCGGGCTCTTCGTTCATGTCGATCGTCCTCTATTGCCGCGGTGTGGCTAACACGCGCGCGCCGGGCTCACAACCTTCCTGGTGCTTGCGCTGACGGGGTCGAAATGCAAGGCGGTGCCGTTCGCCACCTCTTCGCCCGTAAGGCCGCGGATAAATCCCCAGTGGGTCACCACGAGCAGGCGGGGCCAGTCCGCGAGTGCGGCCGCGCTCTGGCGAAAATGCTCGCACCGTGCCTGAACCTCGGCGTCGCTTTCGCCCAACCGGGGCCACCAAATCTCCGGCAGGTCGCCGAGATCGAAAGTCGGCCACCGGCGTCGCAGTTCGGATGCCGGAGTGCCGATATCGCATGAAAAGACGGCGTGTTCGCGGACCAGCGGCTCGACCGATACGGGAAGTCCGAGCGCGTCGGCGACAACCTCAGCGGTGCGCAGGGTTCGTTTGTAGGGGCTGGCGACGATGCGACAGAGGTCGATCGCGCCAAGACGGTCCCCTGCGTCGGCGGCCTGCTGCTCGCCAGCGGCCGTCAGCACCGGGTCTTCGATGCCCGGGTCGACCCGGGTTGTGGAATAGACGGCGTTGAATTCCGATTGTCCGTGACGCAGCAGAATCATTGCGGCGGGATCCCAGCCGGTGTGTCGTCCTCGTCATCGGGTCTATCGCTCACGTCGCGAAACTCGCCCTCGATTACGCTGTCGCCGGCCCCCCGCCCGGGTCGGCCCTGACCGGGCCGGATTTCCTCGCCATCGACCCACACATGGGCCTCCGTGGCGGCCTCCGTGGCGGCCTCCATGCGGCGTGCCAGGGATCGGCGGAGCAAGTCGCGAAATCCCGGCACGAAAAAGGCGAGACCGATGGCGTCTGTCATGAATCCGGGGGTCAGCAGCAAGGCGCCGGCGATAACCAGGCAAAAACCGTCAAACAGCTCGCGCGCCGGCAACTGGCCACGATCGAGCTGTTGACGCCCGCGCGCCAGGGTCGCCAGGCCCTGGGTCCTCAATTGCCAAGAGCCGATGGCGGCCGTCAACACCACCAGCGCCAAGGTCGGCCACAATCCAATGAAGCCGCCGATTTCAATGAACAATCCGATTTCGATCAAAGGCACGCCGATTAAGGCGGCCAAAAGCAGGATACCCAAGCTTGCTCTTTCCCTACCAGTTTCTTATCTACGCTGTATACTTAGTGAGGCAGACGCGCCTTTGGAGGTCTGTTCGAGGCCGCCGAGGCGCCGACCGCAGGACCTCCTAGCGCGATATGGTAGCAGGGTCCAGGAATCACACACCGTTCGTGCGCTGCGCCCGCCTAGGCATGCCGCGGTGAGTTTTGGTTGGAATTTGGCCTAATGGGCGACGGTATCCAGTTTCTCGACATCATTCTATTTGCCGCCATCGCGGCGTTCCTGGTGCTGCGGCTGCGCAGCGTCCTCGGGCGGCGTAGCGGTCAAGACCGGGCGCCCAAGTACGATCCCTTCCGCAAGCGTGGCGCGGAAGACGCTGGCGAGGACAAGGTCATTGCCCTGCCGGACCGCGGCCCTCAGGCAGAGCCTCAAGGGGCCGGCAAGACGGCGGAAGATGCCGAGAGCAGCCCGCTCGAGCAGGGCCTGACGCAAATCAAGCTGGCCGACCGCAGTTTCGAGCCCGAGGGCTTCGCCGACGGCGCAAAAGTCGCCTTCGAGATGGTCATCGCCGCTTTTGCCGGCGGCGACACCAAAACCCTGCGGCCACTCTTGAGCAACGACGTCTACGAGGACTTCGCCGGGGCGATCAAGGCGCGCATCGACAAAGACGAAACGCTCGAAAGCACCCTGGTCGGGATCTCCGAGGCCGAAATCATCGAAGCGGAGCTGCAGGGCAAGACCGCTTTCGTCACCCTCAAGTTCGTCTCGGAACAGATCCACGTGACGCGCGACGCCGAGGGCGAAGCGGTCGACGGCGACCCGGGCGGCGTTGCGACGGTCACCGATATCTGGACCTTCGCGCGCAACACCCGAAGCCGCGATCCCAATTGGACCCTGGTGGCCACGGGCGCCTCGAATTGACGCTTGCGCCGGCCCGGCCGGCCTGATCTCTTGCCTAGCATCATGATCTGGAGTCGCCGGATCTCACTGCGCGGCCGGGGTTTCGGAGTCTTGGGGCTCGTGGCCGTCTGCACGGCGTTTTGGCTGGTTTCCTGCGAGCGCCGAGCGAGCGAGGCGCCGCCGGAAGCCCTGCCGGACCGCCTGACCCTGACGCCGGTCGCCTTCGCCGCCCTGCCCGGCTGGTCGGAAGATTCCCACGCCGACGCCTTGCCCGCTCTGTTGCGCTCCTGCGGGCGCCTTTCGGGCGTTTCCAACGCTCGCGAGCTCGGGCCGCAAGGTCCGTCCGGGCCGGTCGCCGGCACCGTGGCCGATTGGCGGGAAGCTTGCGCCGCCTTGCAAACCCTTTCCGAACACGACGATGCCGCCCTCAGATCCAGCCTCGAACGGAATTTCACGCCCCTGGCGGTGGGCAACAACGAGCGGATGACCGGCGTGTTCACCGGCTATTACGAGGCCGAGCTGCGCGGCGCCCTTGAACCGGATGAGCGCCACGGCTGGCCGCTCTACGCCAAGCCGCCTGACCTCGTGACCGCAGATCTCGGCACTTTTCGCGCCGATTTGGAGGGCGTCCGCCTTTCCGGCCGGGTCGAAAACGGCCGCTTGGTGCCCTACCGCGACCGGGCCGAGATCGAGGACGGCGCGTTGGCGGACGAAGGCCTCGAGTTCATCTGGGTCGACGATCCGGCCGATGCCTTTTTCCTCCACGTCCAGGGCTCCGGGCGGGTCATCCTGAGCGACGGCCGGGTCGTGCGCGTCGGCTTCGCAGCCACCAACGGCCTGCCGTTCACGGCTATCGGCCAAGTCCTGCTCGATGAGGGCAAAGTGGCGCCGGGCCAAGGCTCGGTACAGGGCATCCGCGACTGGATGCGGGCCAATCCGGAGGAGGCCCGGGAGGTGATGCGGCGCAACCGGCGCTTCACGTTCTTTCGCATCATCGAGGGCGAGGGGCCGATCGGCGGCCACGGCGTGCCGCTCACGCCGGGGCGCTCGCTCGCGGTCGATCCCGCCTTCATGCCGCTCGGCGCGCCGGTCTGGCTCGACACGACTTGGCCGGGCGAGGATGCCCCGCTACGCCGGCTGATGGTGGCCCAGGACATCGGCGGCGCCATCACGGGGCCGGTGCGGGGCGACTTTTTCTGGGGCTACGGCGAAGAGGCGCTCTACTACGCCGGCCGTATGAAACAAACGGGGCGCTACTTCCTCTTGCTCCCGAATGCGGTTGCCCAGCGCTACGCCACCACGAGCTAAGCATGCCCGGCGCCAAATGCGACCGACCACGGGCCGCTCTCCCTTGCATTTCGAGCCGGCGCCGGATCATTCTTGGCAGCGGAATTCACCTCGGGCTCAGCAAGCATGGCCAAGGACTCACCCGTCGTCGGGCTTTTCGTCACCTGCCTGGTCGACCTCGTTCGCCCGAGCGTGGGCCTGGCGGCGGTCAAGCTGCTGGAGGCGGCCGGCTGCCGGGTCGAGGCGCCGCGGTCGCAGACCTGCTGCGGCCAGCCGGCCCATAACTCCGGCGACCGGGCCAATACCAGGGCCGTCGCGGCCCAGGTGATCGCCGCCTTCGAGGGTTTCGATTATGTGGTCGTGCCGTCGGGCTCCTG
>Ga0114923_10000508_pt1 | contig 30491 bp, 27 predicted proteins | sample SumtaG_FD_89578 | JGI IMG/M metagenome (GOLD analysis project Ga0114923, IMG submission 89578) | Deep subsurface microbial communities from Indian Ocean to uncover new lineages of life (NeLLi) - Sumatra_00157 metaG | ecosystem: Environmental > Aquatic > Marine > Oceanic > Sediment | place: near... | reverse complement strand
CAAGGGTGTTTCTGGTTCTACTACATCCCATGAATATGTTACTGTTGGTTGGTCTGCTGTTATTCCAGGTGGTGCACTTCCTCCAGTAACTGTGCAAGATTGAGATATTGCTGGTTTAGTAGTAGTTGTTCCGCAACTATTTGAATCTGTACATGTTCTTGTTTGAAGTGAACTAACACAAGTTGACCAGTCTGTACATGTCCATGATTCTGTACATGTTCCAGCAAGAGGAAGATAATCATAATTATCTCCGTCTAAACTATAAGCAGAATCACAAAAACCATCAGCACCTGATGAATCAGTACAAGTGTCTGAGAATCCTGTTCCATTTGGATACCCCCAATAATTTCCACCAATATATGAACCGCTAATTATATTTGTTCCCAATGTTTTAGTTGTATTGAAATAATTTGTTAAGTTTGTTGAGTTGTAATAGTTTATTGTGTTGTTAAAAAAATTGTTGTACATACTATTATTTTCTGGATAGTCTGAACCACTATGAAAAAAGCGTATTCCATTTTGCGTGTTATTTTCTATACGGGAATCATTTATGATATTATAATCTGAGTTTGTATATAGATAAATTCCGTTTACTCCATTTGAGCTTGTTGCGATATCAGTAAGAAGATTATCAGAACTTGAAACAAGCCAGATACCATGTTGGTCATTATTGTTGAAAGTGATATTAACAAAAGTGTTGTTATTTGAAGAGTCCATATATACACCAGTATTTGAATTAAAGTTAGAAATAACACTAGTAAAGTTATTACAACCAGAGTATCGTATGTACAAACCATAGTGATTTTTAGACGTGTTTATATCAATAAGGCTTGCATTTTCTGTTCTAAACATAAAAAGACCATTATTAAATTTTGTATCAGAACCGCTTACTGTTACATTGTTTACAGTTGAACTATCGGCATTACACAATATCAATTGGGATAATTCTTTATTTTCAATTGTTGCAGAAGAATTATAATATTCTATTGCTCTTCCTCCAGAACCTGTTATGTTTGTGAAGTTGTTTTGGCAGTGAGAATCTTCGGTCGCAGTTAAGAAAAAATCAATGTCTGTGTTCTCTTGAACAGTTATATTACTAAAAATGTTGCCAGAACTAGAAGTTACTTGGATACCATAATTAATGTTATCATTTGCTTGGATATTGGTTAATGTGTTGTTATTACTGACTAAAACATAGAATCCGCGATTATTTGAGTTTGAAGTTATATTTGTTAAACTATTGCTTGAACTCGCAGAAAGATAAATCCCATAATCAGTGTTTGAATTTGAAGTTATGTTTTGGAGTGAGTTATTGTTTGAACTTGATTCAAGAGAAATTCCATATCTATTTGAATTTGATGCAATATCGGTAAAAGTATTGTTTGAACTCGCAGAAAGGTAAATTCCCTGTTGAGAATTATCATTTGATGTAATATTTGTCAGGGTATTATTGTTTGAACTTGAAACAAAGTAGATTCCGTGTTGAGAATTATCATTTGATGTAATATTTGTGAATGTATTGTTTGAACTACCGACAAGATAAATACTAAACCGATTGTTTGAAGAATTAATATTTGATAGAGAAGAATTGTCTGTTCTATATACATAAAGGAGATTATTGCTGATTGTATCAGAACCACTTACTGTGACATTGTTTACAGTTGAACCATCTGCATTGCATAATATCAATTGTGATAATTCTTTGTTTTCAATTGTTGCAGAAGAATTATAATATTCTATTGGTCTTCCTCCAGAACCAGTCATGTTTATAAGATTATTATTACAATGAGAGTCTTGACTTGTAGAAACAGAAATATCATAAATTGCGTTTTCTTGAGCTGTTATGTTTGTAAGAGTATGGTTTGAACACGCAGAAAGAAGAATACCATAATTATTATTTGAATTTGAAGTTATATTTGTTAGGGTATTATTTAAACTTGCATCAATATAGATCCCATATATGAAATTTGAATTCGATGTTATTCCAATTAGAATGTTATTATTTGAATTTGAAGTAAAATGAATTCCATGTTGATTTGAGTTTGCTGTTATATTGGTTAAAGTATTATTTGCACCCGAAGAAAAATAGATTCCTTTTTCAGAATTTGAGTTTACTTTTATATTAGTTAGATTATTATGTGAACTTGAAGCAAGCCAAATTCCATGATTAGTATTGGAATTTGCTGTTATGTTTGTTAAAACGTTATTATTTGAACTTGAAGCGAAATAAATTCCAGATTGAGAATTATCATTAGCAGTTATGTTTATAAAAGTACTGTTCAAACTTGAAGCACCATAAATTCCATTTTGATTTGAGTTTGAGATTATATTCTGAAGTGTGATGTTGTTGCCTACCTCCCCCAGAATATCAATTCCATCAGAAAAATCACTAATATTACAGTTTCTTATTATGATGTTATCAGTATTTGCTAATGCAATTCCCGGGGCTGGCCCAGAATCTATACCATCAATCATATACCCTTGGCAGTCAAAGATTAAATCGTCCTTACCAGCAAAATCTATACATGCGTCATGTTCTGGATATGGTACATAAACATCAGAAATATCTGCTGTTAAATTAATTGTGTCTCCTGGACTTGCATCAGCAATTGCAAGAGTGCAATCAGTACAGTTTACACAAGAATAAGTTGTTCCATCTTTAGTAAAATGTCCTGTTAATGGTGGTGGATTTAAGACTATTATTCTAAACAATATAATCCCCACAACAATGAATATTAACAAAACACCTAAATTTTTTTGTTTTATAGAAAAGTTTTGTTTAATCCTCTTTTTATTCATAAATATATTAAGATGAATTGCCTATAAAAATATTTGTTCTTTTTAATTATCCAAAATAACTAGTTGCTATTGGAACAGCAGATTTCACAGATTTCAAAAAACTTTCTTCAATTCTTTTGTAATTCTCAATTGAAGATTTATTCACACTTGGTTTAATCTTCTGAAAAGCTTCATCAAAATGTTTTTTCTTTACTTGTTTAGCATCTTTATTTTCCCTTAAAGCAAGCATTGCTGCTTCTCTAACCAAAGCCTCTAAATCAGCTCCAGTATATCCTATAGTTTTCTTAGCAAGTTCTTTAAGAGTAATTTCTTTTGCTAAAGGCATCTTTCTTGTATGTATATCTAAGATTGAAAGTCTCCCTTTTTCATCTGAAGGATTTACTAATAAAATTTTATCAAATCTTCCAGGTCTCAACAAAGCAGAATCAAGCATGTCAGGACGATTTGTTGCAGCAATAACAAGAATATCATTCATATCTTCAAGACCATCCATTTCAGCTAATAATTGATTCAAAACTCTTTCAGTAACTTTTGTTCCTGTTTCCATTCCTCTTTTACCTGCCAAAGAATCAATTTCATCAAAAAAGATTATACAAGGAGATACCTGTCTTGCTCTTTCAAAAACTTTTCTCATACCTTCCTCTGATTTACCAACCCACATACTCAAAAGCGAAGGTCCCTTAACTTGAATAAAATTCGCTTCTGATTCTTTTGCAACTGCTTTTGCAAGCAGAGTTTTCCCGCCTCCAGGAGGACCATAAAGCAAAATACCTCTTGAAGGTCGGATTCCCATTCTTTCAAAACTACCAGGATATTTCATTGGCCATTCTACTGCTTCTTTTAATTCCTGTTTCACATCTTCTAAACCTCCAACATCTTCCCAATCAACATTAGGAGTTTCAACTAAAACCTCTCTCATAGCTGACGGTCTAACAATTTTCAATGCATCAGTAAAATCATCATGTTTAATTATTAGTTTTTCCAAAATTTTTTGAGGGATTTGTTCATCTTTTTCTAATCTAAACTGAGGTAAATATTTTCTCAAAACATTCATAGCAGCTTCCTTACTTAATGCTTCTAAATCTGCTCCTACAAAACCATGTGTAACAGAAGCTATCTCATTTAAATTAACATTTTTTGCTAAAGGCATCCCTCTTGTATGAATTTTTAAAATAGAAAGTCTTCCTTTTTTACCTGGAACATTAATTTCTATTTCTCTGTCAAATCTTCCAGGCCTTCTTAAAGCAGGGTCAAGAGAATTAACTCTGTTTGTTGCTCCAATAACAATAACATTACCTCTTGATTTAAGCCCGTCCATTACAGTTAAAATCTGACTTACAACTCTCCTTTCTACTTCACCCATAACATCTTCCCTCTTTGGAGCTATTGCATCTATTTCATCAATAAAAATAATAGTCGGAGCTGTTTTCTCAGCTTCTTCAAAAATATCTCTAATCTTTTTCTCACTTTCTCCATAAAACTTTGACATTATTTCTGGTCCGTTTAATAAGATAAAATGAGCATCTGATTCTGTTGCAACTGCTTTTGCAAGAAGTGTTTTGCCAGTTCCCGGAGGACCGTGAAGCAAAACTCCTTTTGAAGGTTCTATACCTAATTTCTGGAAGATTTCTGGATGTTTCATAGGAATTTCTACCATTTCCCTTATTTTTTTTATTTCTTCAGAAAGTCCGCCTATATCTTCATACGTAATCTCTGGAATTCTTTCTTCACTTAAATCAACTGCCTTAGGATTCAACGAAACCTCTGTATTCTCTGTTATGATAACTGGTTGATTAGGATTAGTAGACACAACTAAAAATTTAATCTGAGCCATGCCCCCGCCCAAATTTCCAAAACCCATATTACCCAGCATATTATCTAAAATATCATTCATACCCCCAAATTCATCAGATAATAAATCTCTTCTTCTTTGAACCCCTCCCAAAACAACAATATCTCCTTTGATAACAGTTCTGCCTAAAAGACCCCCTCTTAAACTCTCTGGATCTCCTTGAACCATAATCCCCTTTTGTGCTGGTGCAATCATTATTTTTTTTGCTTCTTTAACCTCTGCCTTAGAAATCTTAACAACATCACCAATACCAGCTCTTACATTTTTTCTTAAAATTCCATCAATTCTTATAATTCCTTCACCAACATCTGCAGGATAAGCTCTGTCAACAATTGCAACTGTCCCCCTGTTTCCCTTAATTAAGATTACATCTCCCCTTTTAACATCTAATTCCCTCATTATTTCTGCATCTATCCTTGCTATTCCTTTATATGCATCATCCTGCGAGGCTTCAACAACTTTTAACTGAATTTCTTTTTTTTCCATTTTAATCGTAAAAATCTAAAGATAACCTCCCCATTTTTTCAAAACATAATTTTACCATATTATCCATAATCCTTTCTTGTTCGCCCATAAATGAAACTATTTCCTTAGGAATTGAAACAGTATAACTATTTCCTACAATTCTCATTTTGACTTTAAATTCCTTATTTTTTAAATTTATAAATTTATGGTATTCTTGTTCATCAATAGGATGAATTAGTTTTTCTTGACATTTTGGGCATACCATTGCTCTAAATAAAAATCCATTTCTCACAATTTTAGTTTTTTTCATACTGGTATTGCACTGTTTACAAAGAATTTTATTATCAAATATATCTGTCATGATATACACTGTGATGTATACACTATTTAAATATTTCTGTACTAAAACTATTTCAAATAATTTAAAAACATGAAAAAACAAGTATTTTAATGAAATTAAAAGAGGTTAAAAATTTCTTAAAAAAATTTTGGTATTTGCTATGGAAAGATGATAGTTTGAAAGGATGGATTTTTTCAATTATATTTTTATTTGTTTTTATAAAATTTATATTTTTTCCTTTACTAAGTTTAATGACAGGAACTATTTTGCCACTAGCAATTGTAGAATCCTGCAGTATGTATCACGAAGGGAATTTATTTTCAGATTATGATGAATGGTGGTCTGAACATGATTCAAAATATTCTAAATATCAAATAGAAAAAAATATTTTTGAAAGTTTCAAATTTAAAAATGGTTTTAATAAAGGAGATATTTTATTTATAATTGGAGCAAAACCAGAAAAGCTGAGAATTGGAGATATCATAATCTTCGATGGAGGTCAGAAAAATCCAATAATTCATCGGATAATAAAAATTGAAATTAAGAACGGAGATTATATTTTCTCTACAATTGGAGATAATAATAATGGGCAATTAAGTTTTGAAAAAAATATAAAATCAGAACAACTAGTTGGGAAGGCTATTTTTAGACTTGTTCCATATGCTGGTTGGGGAAAATTAATCTTTTATGACTGGAAAAAACCTCTATCTGAAAGAGGATTATGTAAAGAAAATTAATAAAAGAAAGGTTTTTAAATAAAATTACCAAAAGAAAAGATAACCTTTTTAATAGGAGTGTGAAATAATGCAATTTTGTCCTAAATGTGGTTCAGTATTAATTCAAAAAAGAAAAAATGATGGATGTCCTAGATGCAATTATTCCTCAAAAGAAAAAGTAAAAATAAAAACTTCTGAAAAAATAGAAGAAAAAAAAGAAATAGGAATAATGTCGAGTAAAGATACAGAAACTCTGCCGATAATTACTGAAATATGCAAAAAATGTGGAAATGGGAAAGCTTATTTTTGGACAGTTCAAACAAGGTCTGGAGATGAAGCAGAAACAAAATTTTTCAGATGCACTAAGTGTGATTTTACCTGGAGAGAATATAGGTAAACATATTTTTAAACTCTTTCTTTATTAAATATTTATGGCTCTGTAGCTCATGTAAGGAACCAAGGTTCCTTGACAGTCAACCTCCTTTGTGTAAAAACGATTGTCTCGCTACATTCGCCGAAAATGCAATGGCTCTGTAGCTCAGTTTGGTTAGAGCACCAGACTCTTAATCTGGGTGTCGGGGGTTCAAATCCCTCCAGGGCCATTTAGAATTATTTCTTAATTCTCTTCAAATTTCTTGCAAGAATTGCCCGCTGTTCAACTTTTCGCGTAACAAGAATTCTCTTCTTACCAACAGAAGTTGGATTTGAAATCGTCTGTCCTGCTTTTGCTTTCACAATTGTATCAAGAAGTTTCATCGGAATCTTTTCATCTTTAGCAATTCCTAAATCAGAATGAAGTTTTCCAGGACGATGCACTGCCCTCTGAATCCATTTCTTTATCATAAATAATTCCCCTTTTTAATAATTTAATTAAGTATCAAGAGTTTTTAAATTTATTCTTAGCTTTTAGTATTTACTACTACAACTATTCAAATCTTTCTTTAGGGGCATGGATAATCAGAATTATCTGATTAAAGTTTGTATATTTTCAATCGCATTTGCAACTTCTCTTCCCTTCTTAGTCAATCTTATCAATTTTATTCGCCCCTTTTTTTCAAACTCAACTAACTTCAAATGTTCTAAAGTTTGCAAAATCTTCACTGCATGGCTATAAGTACAATCTACTTCCTTAGCCAAAATACTACCATACCTCATCCGTGTGTTCTTTTTTAATGAAACCAACATCAAAGCTGGCTTTCTCCTAAAAAAGATGTCAAAATTGTCTTTCATGTTAAGGACCCATATGGTTTAATGTATATATCCAGAAAGGCTATTCCTTTTAAATGTTTTGTAAAGTATATTTTTAAACATTTAATTGGAAATTTCATATTTACTCTTGGATGTTTTGGAAAGCATATTTCACAAAATTTATTAACTAATATACCTATTACTGCCTATGACACATAAAAAGAAAACAAAAATACTTGCAATAGGAGATATTCATGGAGACACAGGGTTAGTGAAAAGATTAGCAAAAAAAGCAAAAGAAAAAAATGTTGATTTAGTAATTTTGGCAGGAGATTTAACTTTTGCAGAACAATCGACTAAAAATATTATAGGTCCATTTATAAAAGAAAAGAAACAGGTTTTATTAATTCCTGGGAATCATGAATCTATTGCAACAGTAGATTTTTTAGCAGAGATGTATCCAAATACTAAAAGCATTCATGGATATTCCTTTATACAAAATGATTTGGGAATTTTTGGGGCAGGAGGAGCAGATATTGGAATTAATGTAATGACAAATACAGAAATTTTTAATTTACTCAAAAAAGGAAATGAAAAAATTAAAAATATGAAGAAAAAAATCATGGTAACTCATATGCATCCTGCAGGAAGTAAAGCAGAATTTTCTGGATTTAAAGGGTCTAAAGCAATAAAAAAGGCGATAAAAGAATTTAAACCAGATATATTAATAAATTCTCATATTCATGAAGCTTCTGGAACAGAAGAAAAAATAGGAAAAACTAAGGTAATCAATGTTAGCAGAAAAGAAAAGATTTTTGAGATTTAAGTTGAAAAAAGTATAAATACTTCAAAAAAAGATATAAAAACCATTATTCTAATAGATAATTATGCCAAAAAAGCCGAAAAAATTCAGAGAAGAAAAAATAGCTGAAGAATATTTTCCAGTTAATGAAAGTGATTTAAAATACACTATTGAAAAACAAGAGAAAGATGATTTGCCTAATAAACAAGAGATTACAAAAAGAGCGATTGAAAAGAAATACAAAAAACCAGAAAGAGAATCCTTAGAAAAAATAAAAAAATCTAACAAAATTTCAAAAAAAAGAAAATCTATACAATTAAACAAATATATTCCTCCAAAAATTAATTTAAAAAAAAATGGATATGAATTAGTAATCACAGAAAAACCCCAAGCAGCATTGAAAATTGCTGATGCTTTAGGAGAAAAGATTCAAAAAAATATAAACAGAATTCCGTATTATGAAATTAATAGAAATGGGAAAAATATAATTGTTGCTTGTGCTGTGGGACATTTATTTACTCTTAATCAGAATATTTCTGGCTCAACAGTTCCAATCTTTGATATAAGCTGGGCTCCCAACTATCTCGTAAGAAAAAAAGATTTTACAAAGAGGTATTATGACACATTATTGAAATTAGCAAAAAACGCAGGTAGTTTAACAGTTGCAACAGATTTTGATATTGAAGGAGAAGTTATTGGTTTAAATGTTGTAAGATTTATTTGCAACCAAAAAGATGCAAATAGAATGAAATTCTCTACATTAACAACAAAAGAATTAAATCAAGCTTATGAAAAAAAATCACCAAATATTGATTGGGGGCAGGCAATTGCAGGAGAAACAAGACATTATTTAGATTGGTTCTATGGAATAAATCTTTCAAGAGCATTAATGAATGCAATAAAAACAACAGGCAAATTCAGAATCATGTCAATTGGCAGGGTTCAGGGTCCTGCTTTAAACTTAATCGTTAAAAGAGAAAAAGAAATACAAGATTTTAAATCAAAACCATATTGGCAAGTCTTCATTACTGTAAAAAATGATCATACCTTAGAACTAAAACACAATAAAGATATTTTTGATAAAAAAGAATTAAAAAAATTTGAAAATTTAAAAGGAAAAACAGCAGAAGCACAAACAAAAAAGACAGAACAAATATTGCCTCCAAATGCTCCTTTTAATTTAACTACTTTGCAAACAGAAACTTACAAATTTTATGGAATAACCCCTTCAAGGACTTTACAAATTGCACAATCTCTTTATCTTGCAGGATTAATTTCATACCCTAGAACATCCTCTCAAAAATTACCAAAAGAGATAGGTTATAAAGAAATTCTTGATAAATTGAAAATAAGATATAAAGTTAGTAAATTAATTACAAAAACAAATCCAATTGAAGGGAAAAAATCAGATCCTGCCCATCCTTCTATTTATCCAACAGGAAATGCACAAATATTATCTGGAGCTGATGAAAAAGTTTATAATTTGATTGTGAAAAGATTTCTTTCACTTTTTTGTGATAATGCAATAGTTGATAATAAAATAGTAAAAGCGACTGTTGACAAATTAGTCTTCAGTGTAAGAGGGTCTTCAATAAGGAAAAAGGCGTGGATGGAAATTTATCCAAGTAAATTAAAAGAAAATGAAATTCCCGATTTAGATGGAGAAGTAAAAATAATAAGTTCAAAAATAGAAGAAAAAGAAACACAACCTCTAAAAAGATATTCTCCTGCATCTATAATTTCTGAACTTGAAAAAAGAAATCTTGGAACAAAAGCCACAAGGTCTTCAATTTTAGAAACCCTGTATGACAGAGGATATATCAAAGAAAAAAGTATTGAAGCAACACCTTTGGGGATTTCATTAATCAATACTTTAGAAAAATATTCTCCAATAATAATTGATGAAGCATTAACAAGGACTTTTGAAAATCAAATGGAGTCTATCAAGGAATCTAAGAAAGATTTTATTAAAAAAGAAGAAAAAATAATCTCAAAAGCCAGAAAAACAATAACAGAAATTGGAAAAGACTTTGAAAAAAATGAAAAAGAAATTGGAAAAGATTTGTTAGTCGCAAATCTTAAGCAAAGAGAACAACAAAAAATAGAAAATGAATTGTGCATCTGTCCTGTTTGTAAAAAAGGAAGTTTGGCAATTACTTATTCCAAAAAAACCAAAAGATTTTTTGTAGCATGCAATGCTTATCCTGACTGCAAAACAACACATTCTTTGCCGCCAAATAGCACGATAAAAAAAACAGGCAAGATTTGTGAAAAATGTGGATTTCCAATGTTAATGTCGATAAAATATAGAAGAAAACCATGGTTTTTTTGCTTTAATAGAGAATGTGAAAGTAATAAGGAGAGAATGGAAAAGTACAGGCAAAAGCAAGAACAACAAACTTAAAACCACTCTCTCAAATTCTTTTGACTTTTAATTTGCCTTAATAATCTGCTTCTATTAATTATTTCACTATTATCAAAATTATATTTCACCTTAGAAATTTTTTTTGCAGTATTAATAAATTCTTCTTCTTTTGTAAATTCCATTTTTCTTTTCAAAGCTTTTCTAACACTTTCCCTAACAACCCAAACACCTAAAGCTGCCCAATAACTTGGAGTTTCTATCCTAATAACCAAAACAGATGCCTGTCTTTTTATTTTATTAAGGTATTCTAAAATAGGAAGTCTTGTAGCATAATAACCCCCAGCTGTATTAAATGCATAATTCTTTCGTCCAGAATAAGTTTCATAATCTGTTGAAGCTTTTATTTCTTGAGAAGGATTCCAAGAACTTCCTGGAAAATATAATTCAAATAATTCATAATTCCAGATATTTGGAAAAAACAATAAAAGATAACATTTCCCCATAAATTCTCCAAAAAATAATTGATAATTTTCAATCCATTTGTAATTTTTAATTTGTGTTAAAAGCCTTTTAGCTAAAATGTCATCTGTTGCAGTAATACTCCATCGTGTAGGCACAAGCTTCTTATTTTTCTTGAGACCCAAAACACCAACACTCAAAATCTTACTTAAACTATATTCATTAAAATTATTCTGATATAATAAATCAATTCCTTCTGAAGCTTTGATTTCATCATTAATTACTCTATCAAGTTTTTTGTCAACTTTTATATTGGTCGTTACTTTTGCTTTTTTTAAGGTAGCCTGCATCCCATGATGAATTAATACTTTATCCTTATTTCTACCAATTTTAGGACTATCTTTTAGTTCAATTTCTAAATCTACAGGTTTTGAAGCAATAGCTATTTCTTGAGCAATTTGTATAAATTTTTTATTAAGTCTTGAATCAGTTACTTTTGATTGAAACCTTGAGTTTAACAGACTATCTCTTAATCTAATAATATCACTAATTTGGAAATTATTTTTTGCCCAGTATTTTGCATCATCATAAAGCCAAGCATTTTCATCTTTTTCTAATGGAGAAAGAATTCCGACATTAACTAAAGGATATCTTAATTTAGAACCAACAAATACACTCGGAGGAGAATTACTATCAAGTTTTGAAATTTGTTTAAAATCTTTATATTTAAAATTAGTTTCGGCTATCTTCTTAATAACTTCAAACTTAATACTTTCCATGTCTAATAAAAGAATCAAAAGTTTATATTATTTTATGAGTTTTGTATAAATTATATCCAACTCCTTTTTCTAAATATTCCCTTATCCTTAATTTCAAAATTCATTTCTTTTTTAGCCAGACTCCTATGTTTTAGTAAAATAGCTTTTTTCCTTCCTGCATCATTCTTTAATTCAATTATACATTTGCTCCAATATTTAAACAAATCCCCTCCAACAATGTTCATTTCTCTTTGCACACCCTTTTTCCAATCTTCTTCAGATAAAAAGCCCCCATAAACCTGGTTAGTAATAATAATTGGGATATTTTCTTTTCTAGAAATTTCTGCAAGAGTTCTCATTTGTTTAGCTACTTCTCTATTAATGTTTTTTATATTCTCATCTTCTTTTGATTTAATCGCATCTCCTAATTCTAATCTATAAAGCATAGCCATTCCATCAATAATAATCAGCCGTACTTGTTCTTTTTTTAATTGATTTAGTAATTTTAAGAAACATTTTTTCTGTTCTTCAAAATTTGTTGGTTCTAAAAGAAGAATGTTTGTTAATATGCTCTGATAATTCTCTCCACTAATTTGTTTTATTCTTTCAACAGAAAATCCTCCTTCTGTATCAACAAAAATAATTTTATTCCCCTTTTTTGCCTGACTACAAGAAGCTAAAATACAAAAATTAGTTTTTCCAGAACCAGGAGGTCCTGCAATCATAGTTATGACTCCTTTTTCATATCCTCCACACAACCATTTATTCAAATCAAAACTTCCAGCTGATATTTTATTTTCAGTCATATTTAATATAATAATAAAGAATTAATAAGGATTGTTATAATGTATATTTCATACAAAAGATTCTTACTATTTCAGCTTCTTAAAATCATCTCTCGCCTTATCTAAATTTTTTGTTATAGAAGATATTGCATCACCTATTGCCTTTTTCGCTGTTTTTCCTTTTGTTTTAACTAAAAGAATTGGTTTTTCTGTAGGATGCCTTCTTTTCCAAGCAACAAATTTGACTGAAGAATCTTTATTAAGATAAACTCTAAGAATTTCTGCTATTGTCAAACTTTCAAATTCAACTTCAACCTCATCTTTTGAATTTTTAAGGACATTAATTTCCATATAAAGAAGTCTTGAATTTTGTTTATAAATTTAACTGGAAGTCCTTTTATCTTCAAAATCCTCTATATAGTCATATTCTGGAATTGTGTCAAAATCATCAATTCCTACAACCTCTTCTTCTTTTTCAGATATATCAAAAATCTCTTCTTCTTTCTTCTTTCTCATTTCTTTTAAATCAGAAATTGTTAAAGTCTTTGTAGTTATTGGATCAAAGCTCATTATTTTATCTTCGGAATTTTCCTTTACTTTTTCAATAAAATCTTCTTTTATAAGTCTGATTCCAAAATAATTTTCAAGTTTATTGATTAAGCGAGAATCTCCGTCAGGAAGAGTACTCTGTTCTGCCAGTTTAATAGCTAATTCTGGTTCACTAATTATTTCTCCTAGTTGTTTTTGAGTTAAATGTCTTGCCCTTCTCGCTCTCATTATAATCCAGTGGAAATTGTCAACCAAATCCTTCCTTAGCTTTGTTTTTTCTTTGATTTTGACTTGAAGATTTTTGTCTATAATATCTTTTAAAGTAGTATCCTGTTTTGTTAGATGACCTATTTCCTTGGAGATTTTATCTTTGGATATATCTTCTTTAATTCCTGCAGCACTTGACAGTCTTTCATATACAGTAAGTCTTTTTTCAGATTCGTTTAATTGAAAACTTGTTGGTTTTCTGATAACTGGTATATTTTCTTCTAAAGAACAATTCTTACAAATTTTAACAATCCCCTTTCTAGAAATAACATCAAATAATTTTGTCTTTTCATCTGAAATCCCACATTTAAAGCATTCCCCCATAAAATAAATTAGGCATGTCTCTTTTTTAATATTGCTGTGATAAAAGGATATAAATCTTAATCCAAATATTTCTTAATATCTTCAATAGAATTTAATTCTGAAACAGTATATTTGTTATCTATTATAATGTTCGGAGAATCAGACAAGTTATATTCTTTTATTAATGAATCTAATGATTCAATATCACTATTAGTAGCTATAGGGATAAGTATAATCTCATTTCCTTTTTCTTGTTTTAAGTCAAATAAAATTCGTGACCAGACAATTTGGGTTGCTTTTTTTGTTAATTCATCAGGGTCATATTCATAAAGATAAACAATTACAGAAAAGTTTTGTTTGCATTTTTTTTCTAGTTTAATAGTGTTTATCCATAAAAAAGTTCTCAATAAATCATATTTTCTATGTGCTAATTTTATATTGTCATTCATTTTCCCAGATTCTTCGTACTGCTCTAAAAGCAAAGCTTCTTCATAAATTTTATCGGCAAACTCAATATTAGAATTAAATAAAATATCACAGTTCGCATCATTTAAACCAATTATACTATTCAAAGCTAATATATCCATTAAAGAAATTTCTGCTATAGCATAATACTCATTTATTTTTTCTAATCTGCTTGATTCAAAAGCCATTCCTAAAACTAATCCAAAAATAAAAATCGCTCCAGTTAGAATAAGAGCTTGCCAAAAAACATTTTTTTTATTCTTAAATATATCTACCATGACCTTCTTCCCCTAAAAAATTTATACATTGAAGTTGCTAATATAATTGGATAAGCTAATAAATAAACACACATATAAATTAGAATACGAAATAACCCTGACTTTTTAAAATCTTTCTCTTGTGAATATGACAAAGCAAGCATTGTAAACACGAAGCTAAGAATAAATATAGTGATTCCAAAAAATATAAGAACATTTGGAGTTAAATTTATTTCTCTTAAAGTTAACATAGCAGTTTGAGCTCCTATAGCATAACTAGTAGAAAGATAATTGAGAAAAATCCTTTGAATAGTTCTATAAATCAAAACAGATAAACCAAAAATCCCAATAAGCCAAGCTAATACAAAATAAGGTAAAACAAAATAACCTAACATCCCTTTTTTTAAAAAAGCTTTTTTGTATTTATTGATTGTTTGTATTCCTCCAATATTCCATCTCAGTCTCTGATTAAACCATTCTTTGAAATTATCTGGAGCAAGAGTATACACTTTTGAGGAAGCACTCATTCCCACTTTATATCCCTTAGATACAAAATGCCAGGTTATTTCAATATCTTCAGTTAAATTTGTCTCATCAAAACAACCCATTTCATCAAAAATTGGTTTCTTGTAAATTGCCAAAGGTCCTGGAGTAACATAAATTGCATCCACACATCCTAATAATCTCCTAGTAAATGCAATTATCCTATATTCAATAGATTGCATTTTTTCAATAAATGTCTTTGTTTTTTCAACTAAAATTGTGGGAGTTACAGCTACAATTTTTTCATCATCAAAAAACCCAATCATATTCTTTATAGCATCTTTTTCAGGATAAGAATCTGCATCAACAAATCCTATTAAATCAGCATCTACAAATTTTGCCCCATAATTTTTTGCCCCACTAGCTCTTCCAGTGTTTTTCGGCGTTTGCAATGCAATTACTTTAGAATATTTTTCTGCAAATCTTTTTATTATTTTCCAAGAATTATCTGTACTACAATCATCTACAACAAAAATTTTTTTTAAATAAGAGTAGTCTGAATCTAATAAAGATTGAATTGTCTTTGAAACATTTTTTTCTTTATTATAACAAGGGATAACAATATCCAAAGAATATTCTTTTGTTATTTTTTTTGGAGAAAATAAATTTTTCTTATTTTGAAAGTAAATTAATGCAAAAATACACAAAAAATAAAGCGCAATAAAAATGTAAACCAAATAAACAATAGTTAAAAATTCCATTTAATATCCTCTGTTATGTTCTTTTAAAAAATCTTGTTTGTTAGAAACATTAAAATATTCATAAAATTCCCCACTTAAAGTTAAATTATATGTATGCCCCATTTTTTTCTTTTTTATTAATTTTAAATCATCAAATTTCTTTATATGCTCATAAGCTTTATTTCCTCTAATTTTGATTATTACAGATTGTTTTATTGGCTGTTTAAATGCAATAATCGCAAGAGTTTCTTGTTCTGCTTTTGAAAATTCTGCAGAACCTGTAGCCAATTTGTTTATAATATAAGAGTATTCTTTTTTTATATCCATTTTCCATTTCTCATTTTTTTCAATAATTTCAATTGCAGATTCTATTTTTTCATATTTTTCTTTAAGTTGTTCAATTGAGTCCTTTATTACAATTGGATTTAAATCAGAAAGAGATATTAAATCTGTCATTGATAAAAATCTACCAGATACAAAGAAAATTGCTTCAAGTTTTTGTAAGTTCTCTTTACTTTGACTGCTTGCAGACGAAGTAGCTAAAGGCTTTGCCTTTTGTCTTTCCCTGTCAATCTCGTCAATTGTTTTAGATGAAATATCCATAATTTATAAAAATGAAAAGAAGTTTTAAATGTTTTTGAAATTTCTAGGAATGTATAACTGAATCGTCTTGGAAACAGGTTCGTATAATCTAGATTCTAATTCATTTAAGGTAAGAGAAGTGCTAGATAAATCCAATTTTGGCAAAGGAAGCTCTATAAATCTCTCAGGAATTACGATAGAGGTATCTGCCCATCTACGATTTATTAGGTGAATAAATTTTTCCTGATCTCCTAAAGCTCCTTCAAACTTATCAGAACCTAAAACTCTAATATATGTAGGGTGTGTGCTCTCTTGTAAATATTGCAGTAAAGGAAGACAGCTTTTGCATGATGCATCAAAACCCCTTTCTTTCTCCCACTGCATTTTTCTGGGTTCATCAAGTATTAGCAAGCCCTTTTTAGATAATCCATAAAGCACTCCTTGCATAATTCTTTTTCTATACTGCAAAGAGAGAGGATTTTTTGATTTATTATAATTGTGGGGATAAAATAAAACAATATCACAACCTTCTTTTAATGCATTATTTGCTATCTCTAAATGACCTCTATGAATGGGATCAAATGTCCCAGTAATTATCCCAACATAAGTATCCTTAGATAAATCTGATAAGTTCTGTATCTCCTCATTAATTTCATAAAATGTCATGAATAAAACATACCCAAACTTATTTTAAAGATTTATATTCTAAATCTTAAACCTCAAAATAGAACCAATTCCACCCAAATTATAAAATTGCTCTCCTTCAGTAGTTTCTGTAGAAATAATTTCTATTGTTGCACCTATATTTTTTGCCATACTAATTAATTCTTTAGAAATTTTCTTATCCAATTTTCTAGACAAAAATAAGATATCAACTGCTCCATATTTCAAAGCTTTTTCAGTATCTTTTTTAGACAAAGTAGACATAGCCTTATTTTCCCCCAAAGTACTAAAAAATCTCTCTAAAACCTTTTTTTCATGAATTATTTCCTGGTCTGCTAAAATATCCTGAGATTTTTCAACCAACTCTTTTAATCCAGACTCATCAGAACCACCAATATCTATTCTTCCGATTATTTTCTCTCTTAGTTTAGTTACCATATATTCTTCATCTAAAAATTCATCTTTTGTTGGAATTGGACCTCCAACTAAAATTCCCTTAAGTTTAGGCATATCAAAAAATATTTTTTTCATCTCTCCAGCAATTCTTTTATAAAATTCTTTTGTTAATCCTTCAGTAATTCTATGAAATCTTTGACTGCTCTGACCACCAGCCCTAATCTTACTGGGAATTCCTGAAGTCATTTTTTGCAAGGTTTCTATTCTTTTTCCTTCTAACAAACCAATAGTTGCCTCTTTTCTATCCATAACAAGCAACCCAAAAACTTCATTAACTTCAAGTATCATTTTTAAAGCATCTAAAACAAATTCTTTATCACATCTATATAATCTTGTTTTCAGAGGAATTGGAGGTTCAACATCCCATAATTCTATATTAGTTTGTCCTTCAATTTTAGAAATATTTCCGCAAAATAAAGCAAGCCCATTTTTCGGGGTTTTTTTAAGAGTTTTTAAATACCTTACAATTTTCTCAAGAGCATCAACAACATTGTTTCTATTTGCAGTTGATTTAATATTTTTTGCAGTTGATTTCTCTGCCTCAAGTTGCCTTTGAACAGAATTAACATCATAATCTTTAGGTATGTAAACTGTAATTAGTTCTGTATGTTTACCTTTATATTTTTCAAGTTCTTCTACAATTTCTTCAAGTTCTTCTTTAGTTAATTTTTCTTTTTCCATTTTTTGAAAAATTTGCTAATGCAAATCTTTGATTTACTTTAGTTATTTCCATAATAGAAAAAGTGCAAGCTGATTTATAAAATTAAGCAATATTAATGTTTTTTATTATTTACAAATATTTTTTCTAAATTACAATAAGACAACTTCATTTCTACCCCAGTACTTCCTTTTATATCATAAGAAGTTTTACATCTCTTTATATATTTTACTTCTCCAAAAATATATCCTTTAATAGAATCCTTAACAATAATGCGATGACCATTATTTGCTTTAATTGCTGACTGTTTACTTCCAATAATAGGAGATTCCCCAAATGTTTTCATGAATTCTAAAAGTTCATCTTTTTCTTCTAATACCATTTTAAGATATATCCACATTAGCTTAAAAGATTTTAGTTAATAGAAAATAACTATTAAAATTCTACATTGAATTTGCCTTTGGTTAATAAACTAACAGACAACATTGTTTTAAAATCATCTTGGATTTTTGTAATAGCATCAAAATCATTTTTTTCTAAACTAAGTTTAATTTCTGCATTAACAGATTTTTTTGCGTCTGATTTTTTTTGTCTGATTTTTCTAATAACTCCTAGAATCTTCAGCCAATCATTTTCATCAAACTTTTTTTCTTTTATCTTAATTTCAAGAGGCCATTTAGAAATATGGATACTTTTATCTTTTTCATTTTTTCTAAAGTAATTTTGATAAATCTCTTCTGTAATAAAAGGTGTTATTGGAGCCATAAGTTTCAAAATAATCAACAAAGAATTATAAAGAGTATAAAATGCAGATTCTTTTTCTTCTTTGGTTCCATTATAAACTCTACCTTTAACCAGCTCTATGTAATTGTCAGCAAAATCTTTCCAAAAAAAATTATCTGTGTCTGCTTTTGACTTTGAATACTCATATTTATTAAAAGTTTTAGTACAATTTTTTATTAATTTGTTCAATTTGGATAAAAATAATCTATCTGTTTCTAATAATTTTTTTGGTTTTTTTGGCTTGTAATCTTTCAAATTCATGAAAACAAAATTCGTAGCATTTGTTAACTTTGTAACAAATTTTTTCCCAGTAATAACGTCTTTTTCTTGGTAATCAAAATCCGCCCCAAGTTTTGAAGATGCTGCCCAGTATCTTATTGCATCTGCTCCATATTTTTCCATAACCTCTTGAGGTTGGATTACATTTCCCTTGGACTTTGACATTTTTTCTCCTTTTAATGTCACAAAACCAGAAATCACTGCATCTTTCCAGGGATTTTTTTTATAATGTAAATTTGATTTAACCACTGTGTTAAAAAGCCAAAAACTAATTATTTCATGAGCCTGGGGCCTTAAATCCATTGGAAAAAGTTTTTTCTGCATTTTATCATCAACTAGTTTCGTCGCTATCTGAGGAGTCATAGAAGAAGTAAACCACGTATTCAAAACATCTGTCTCTGGCACAAACTCCTTAGATTTACAATTTGGACAAACCTTCGCAGAAGGGCTATCTTTAATTGGATCAACAGGAAGTTGTTCTTCTTTTGCAACAATAATTTCTCCACATTTCTTGCAATACCAAACAGGAAATGCAACTCCAAAATGCCTTTGATTAGAAATCAACCAATCCCATTGCAATCCTTTAACCCAATTATTATATCTATGCACCATATATTTCGGGAACCAATTCAATTCTTTCCCCCACTTCAACATTTCCTTTTTCAAATCAAGATACTTAACAAACCACTGCTTACTTTTGACAAATTCTATTTCTGTCCCACACCTTTCATGAACATTAAGCACATGAGTAATTGGTTTTTGAGCAACAAGCAATCCAAATTTCTGCAAATCTTTTATTATTTCTTTTCTTGCTTCCTTCACTTTCAATCCCCCATACACTCCTGCCACATTTGTCATACAACCTTTTTCATCAATGGCCATTTTTATTTCAAGATTATATGCTTTTTGCCATTCCATATCTGTCTGGTCACCAAATGTGCAACACATAACAATTCCTGTTCCCTTCTTGATATCTACCCTTTTATCTTCCAATATAGGAACTTCAAAATTAAAAATAGGAACTTTTGCTTTTTTTCCTTTATATTTCTTAAACCTTTTATCTTCTGGATTATAAAAAATCGCAACACATGCAGGAAGCAATTCAGGTCTTGTTGTAGCAATGACCAAATCTTTCTTTCCAACCTTAAAAATAATATCATTAAATGTTGAGGCTACTTCTTTATCTTGTACTTCTACTTGAGAAACTCCTGTTCTACATTCTGGACACCACATAGCAGGCGCATCTTTTCTATAAACTCTTTCCTTCTTATACAAATCTAAAAACGACCACTGAGAAATTTTTCTTGAATGATCATTTATCGTAGAATAACTCAGATTCCAATCACAACTTATCCCAATATTTTTCCAGTCTTGCACAAATTTGGGCAGTTCTTCTTTCAAAAATTTCATGCAAAGCTCTACAAAATCTACTCGCGACATTTCCTTAGATCTAACTCCTTTACTTTTCTCAACAAGTCGCTCAGTTGGTAATCCATTATCATCTGTTCCAAACGGATAAAAAATATTAAATCCATTCATTCTCATATATCTCACAATAAAATCTTGTTGAGAATATGAACAAGCATGCCCAATGTGCATTCCTCCAGAAACATTTGGGGGAGGTGTGTCTATTGAATAAATTTTCTTTTTAGAATCTTCATTAAATTTGTAAACTTTTTCCTTCTCCCAAAATTTCTTCCATTTCTCCTCAATTTCCATAAAATCAATATCTTGCTTTGGCATACTAATTTTAGAATAAACAACTTTTTAAAATTGTTTATTAAATTGGAAACCTTTAAATATAAAAATCTCATCAAAAAATCATGGCAGATAATACTGTAAATGTCCCAGCTGGATTTGGTGGGCTAATGAGGTTTAAAGAAGAATACGCAAGTAAGTTTAATTTAAAACCAATTCATGTGATTGCATTTATAATTTTTATAATAGTGTTTAGAATTCTTTTGGGAGTTTTCATAAAATAAAATGTTTCCAGGCTTAAACCCAAAAAAAATGCAGGCGATGATGAAACAAATGGGAATTGCTCAAGAGGAAATTGCTTCTTCACAAGTTATCATAAAAAAAATAGATGATAGCGAAATAATAATCAAAAACCCTTCTGTAGTAAAAATAAAAATGCAGGGTCAGGAAACATTTCAAATTTCAGGAGATATTCAAGAAGAAAATCAATCTCCCGAAATTTCAGAAGAAGATGTTAAAACAATTATAGAAAAAACAAATTGCACAGAAGAACAGGCAAAAAGCTCTTTAGAAAAAACCAATGACTTGGCTGAGAGTATTTTAGAATTAAGCAAATAAACATTATTCTTAAGCACCAAAAACCATATCAATTAAAGAATCTTTGTTTTTCCATGGAGAAATTCATAGAATATCTTGATGAAGCAAAAAAAAAGATTCAAACAGTTGACCACCTGATTTATATAACATTTCCTTTAATTAAAGATAAAAGACTTCTATTAAAAATTCTGTTAGAAACAAAAATTGCAATTTCTAAATGCATTAATTCAATACTTCAGTATGATTATCTTTACAAAAAAATAAATTTATATAAAAAATCAGAAACAAATTTCAAAATTTTTAAAGAACAATGTGCTTTAAGATATCAAATAACAAAAGAAGAAATAACTTTAATAACAGAATTGTTTGATATTGTGCAAAAACATAAAGAAAGTCCTTTTGAATTTATAAAAAATGAAAAAGTAATAATTTTATCAGAAAATTCAAGATATAAAACAATTACAATTGAAAAAATCAAGGAATTTTTAATATTAGCTAAAAGTATTTTAAAAAAAACAACAGAAACAATAAAAAGTTAAATTTAAGATAAATATAAAAAGTCCTTAATCATAATAAAATATAGTTCTTAATTAAATATTTAATTAATTTAAAATGGAAGAAATAATTCAAGAAAAAATAAGTGCAGACCATCTTTTATATGTTAGTTTGAAATACACAAAAACCTGTGATGTTATAGTAAATCTTATTTTAAGATGGAAAAAGATGATTGAAACAAGCATAGAAGAAATGTTAAAACACGCAAAAAAGAAAAAAAAGATTCCCTCAATTTCTTTAAATCCTGTAGGAAAAATAGAACAGATTAGGAAACTTTTCAAAAAAGACAAGGAATTCTTAAAAGTAATTGACCTATATGAAATGTTTAGGAAAATAAAAGAATTAAGAAAAGAAAGGATTGGTGAATTTAGAAAAAATGTTAATTTAAAGGTTTTTTATAGAGGGGAAGAAATAAACATTAATTTAGAACAATTAAAAATTTATGCCGAAATGTTAGAAAAGTTTATAAGTACAACAAAGCAATTTCTTCTATCATAAATTATTTAATTAAATTTATTAAGTTCTCACATCATGAACTTGCAAAATGCAAAAAATAATTGTTATAACTTCTGGTAAGGGTGGCGTTGGAAAAACAACTACAGCCATAAATTTAGGTGCAGCCATAAATTATTTTGGAAAAGATGTTTTGATAATTGATGGAAATTTAACTACTCCTAATTTAGGTATTCATTTAAATTCTCCTGAAGTTCCAATAAATCTAAACCATGTATTACTTAAAAAAGCAGATGCATATGAAGCAGTTTATGAACACGAATCTGGGATAAAAATTATGCCCTCTTCTTTATCAATAAAAGAATTAAAAAAAATAAAACCTGAGAAAATCAAAGAATTCAAAGAAGATTTTAAGAAAATCTCAGATTATATTATTGTTGATAGTGCTGCTGGGCTTGGTAATGAAGCAATATCACTAATTGAAATGGCAGATGAATTAATTATAGTTACAAATCCAGAAATGCCTGCAATTACAGATGCATTAAAAACAGTAAAAATAGCAGAACAGATGAAAAAACCAATTTTAGGAGTTATTATGACAAGAGTTAAAAAAAATAATATAGAAATACAGCCGGAAACAGTAAAAGAAATGTTAGAAGTACCGATTCTCGGAATGGTTCCTGAAGACATTAGTGTCCAAAAATCTCTAAACTTGAAAGATGCTGTAGTTCATAGTCATCCAAAAAGCAAATCTTCAAGGGCATATAAAGAAATTGTAGCAAAACTTCTTGATGTAGAATATGATTCAGATAAAGATAAAGAGGGCTGGTTTGAGAAGGTTTTGAAAGGATTGAGATTGAATAAATAAAGTATAGTTATTTAATATTATTTAGAACAAAGCCACTAAATCAAAAAAATATCTTTATTAAATATCATCAAGTTCTGTCTTTATTTTTTGAATCTTAGATAATCTATCTCCTAATTTTTCTTCTTTTTGAGATATTGTCTTTCTCTTTTCTTTAAGAAATGCTTCTCTTTCTGTTAATTTTGAAATCTTTTGCTGTAATTTTCTTTCAAGTTCTACAGAATTTTTCAGATTTTTATCGGCTTGACTGATTTCAGTACTTAAATTTTTCTTTTCTTTATTTATATTAAAAATTTCTTTATTAAGATCAAGTAAAGCCTCTTTAATCATACTTTTCTGTTTCATTGCATTAGAAGGCTTTTTTACTTTTTTCTTTTTCACACTCTTTTTCCACATAGTCTAATAATAGATAAATCTATTTATAAAGATTTTCTTTTTATTTTTTTGTCAGCAAATTTTATTCTTGAACTCCCTTTTTTATAAGATTTCTTACTAATGTAACCTTCAGAATATGCTTTCTCTAATGACATTAATTTCATTTTCAATTCTTGGTCAATTTGAGCTGCTTCAAGTGCTTTTGGATAAACTCCTTTTTTCCACTCTTGTAATTTCTTTTGAATAACTTTTTTATCTTTACTTTTCCTTAATTCTTTAAGTTCTATTTTTTGCTTTTCCTGTTCATTTTTTATCTCTTTAATTATTTTTTCTTTAGCATCTTTAAATTCATTAAGAATTTTTTCTTTTTCTTTTATTGTTTTCGCTTTAGAAAGAGATTCTTTTTTCTTCTTCTCAACATTGTTAGAATAAAATTTTAGTTCAGAACCATGCTGACTTTTTAATGCTAAAAATAATTTATTTCTTTCATATAGTATATAAATAATCAAAAGAACAATTACAAAAAGAAAAATAATTACAAGTAAAGAAAATAAATTCATATTGGATAAAATACTTTTCTTTTTATCAACAACATCAAATAAGTAACTTGATGTACTAATTGAATCTTCATATTTTGCAGTAACTCCAAAGACATGTTTTCCCGACTTTATATCATCTGGAAGAGAAATTATTTTTGTAATAGAAGATTTAGAACCTACTGTCATAATTTCAGTTTCTGACACAAGAATTTTTCCACTAATATCTTTAATGACATAATCTACTTCAAGTGTATGCATTTCTGTATCTTTTAAATTAAAAAAGTTAACCTCAGTCAAAGTATTTCCTTTTTTTTCAATTTCTTTATATTTAGAACTAACATCAAGATTAATTGCAAATATAACTTCCTGACTTTGAATTTCCAAAATAACAGGAACCGCCTTTTCTTTTAAACTATCTTTAACAATTAATGAACCAACATAAATCCCAGAAACAGAATCTGAACCATTAAAAATAATTTCTATCTCTTTTGAGCTCAAATGACTTAATTTAAAATTATTTTCTTCCAAAGAAATCAGATTTTCTAAACCAATAACATTAATCTGAAAATTGTCTTCATCTTTTAAATTGGTTATTTTAAAATTTGTACTTGAAATTTCTCCTTGTTTAATAACAGATTTTAATAATCCTGGATTAACATTAAAAGAACTTTTATCTTTGAAATATTCAGAATAGACAAAGAAAATTGCTCCGACTATAACTAAACTTATTACAAAAATTAAAATTATATTTTTTTTCTTCATCTCTTTTTAAATTGTAACATTCGCATCTTTTTATAATTTATTGCTATTAATATTAAAACCACTAATATAGATATGGCTAACGCCAACAAACCCACCAAACTATAAGTCTCTTTTCCCTTAACTTTAAATTGATGACTTGCTGTAGCAACACCTCCTGCATAAATAACTTCTCCCCCAATTAAATAATCCCCAGGAGGAAGCCCTTGAGTCTGGAATTCACGCTCATAAGATTTTTGTTTAAAAACCATTATTGTCTCTGTCTCTTCTAAATAAGAATTTCCATCAAAATCTTTTATTACATAACTCATAAGTACATCAGCTTTTTGCTGTAATCCCGCTTGAACCAAAGTTATTTGGCTTATTAATTTTTCCCCAATGTCAATAGATTTATATTTATCAGAAATATCAATAGATATATCAAACAAACTTATTTCTGAATTGACATTTAAAGCAAGAGGAATTTCTAATTCTTTGCCCTGTGCTGTAAAAATAATTTTGCCTGCATAAATTCCTGGCTCTTTTGGAGGAATTATTTTAAAGCTAAGTATTTCTGTTTGTGCCGGTGTCAAAACTAAACTTGTTTTATCAAATTGAATTATTCCTTCTAAATTAATTAAACTGATTTCTATATCTAAGTCCAAATCCCCTGAATTTAAAAGAGATATTTTTCCAGAACTGGTTATCCCCACAGTTGCAGGAATATTAAATGACTCTGGAACAGATTTTAAATCTAAAAGTTTGACAACTGGCAAAACTCCTGATGTTCCTCCTCCGCCACCAGGTCCCACAGGAGAAATTGGAGTTTCTTCTGCAGAATAAATTGTAAAACTATTAACATTAAACGTTAATGTCTTTAATGCCCCTTCTGTATAACTTTCTTTTGTGCAAATTGTTGAAGAACATATAGAACCATCCCTTAAAATTCTTGGGTTGGAAAAAGTTAAATTATACAGGAATAAAGTTGCACTTTTGTTTAAAACAGGCAATGCACTTGAATTTATTTCAATTCTATTAAAACTTACATTTACATAACTATTAATATCTGCTCCTTCAGATAAATTAATATTTTCACTAAAATTAATTTGACCCTGACTTGGATAATCAATTACTAAATTAGTTATATTACTTATGTCTATATCAGACAAATCAGTAGTCTCTCCTGAAAATTCATCATACAGAACCACACTGAAATCTAATGTTGATGAATTTTTATTGCCTGCTACATCAACAGTCTGTGCAGTATAAGTATGAGAAGCCACATCCAAATCTGTTAAATTCCTCTGCAAATAATATTGTGATGAATTATAAAGTGCCTGAATTTCTGTTGGTGATAAACTTCTGTTGAAAATTAGGACTTCGTCGATGGAGCCGTTGAATTCTCCATATGCAGCACTATGAAAAAAATCATCTCCAATTATAACACTACTTTCCCCATTAATACTTCCTGTTGGACTTTCCCAAACCCTACAAAAGCTTCCATCAACATAGACCTTCATATTTGAATCTCTTGTTGCAACTACATAATGCCATTGACTATCATTAATTGCAGGGAGAATCAAACAACCCAGATTCATCCCTGAACCACTTTCATTCCTTATAAAAAAACTTAATCTTCCTAAACTATTTATACTAAAATCAAAACCATTAACACCACTGTAAGCATGACGTGACTGGACAATCCTTGGTGTTACTGTTACTGATTCAGCTGGTTTTACCCAAGCCCCAATACTGAAATCTCCACTAAAATTAAAATCACCATTATTTGCTATATCAATAAAATCATCCACACCATCAAACTCCAAAGCTTTGCCAAATTTTCCTATTGTTGTATTAGCTGGACAATTTGTGCATGTCCCATGATTATTATTTCCTGATTCATCACTCATATTTGCTTCAAACCTCCACCACCCAACCAAACCATCATCAAAAAATGCATAAGTATTTCCTGAATCAATTACAGAAAGATTTAAACTTGGTGATGTTGAATTTGCAGCACTTTTATCATTAGGAGAAGGATTTACAAATTCTAATAAAGGCATTGTTGTATCAACAGTTACTTCTCTTGTTTCTGTTGAATTTACATTCCCTCCAGCATCAATAACATGAGCTGTATAATCATATGTTCCATCTGATAAATCTGTAAAGTTTTTGTATAATCTGTAAGTCCCTGCTTGATAAGATGCATTGATTTCTTCTGGAGTTAATACTCTATTGAATATCATTACTTCATCGAGAGTTCCATTGAATTCATTACCCACTCCTCCTATATAAAGAGGAAAACTAACACTGTTCCCAAATCCATCTCCTTGAGAATATGAGTTTGTATTATTTAATATCCCATCCCTATAACCATTAAGTGAACCATCTCCTACAGTAAATGATATATGGTGCCAATTATCATCATAAATACTTGAAACAATAAATTTAATTTGATTAAATACTGTAGAAGTATCTAAACGCATGGATAAAATATCGAGATTACTATATTGTTGTATTTCCCATCCTGTATCACTGCCTGCAGGATTTTTCTTTAAAACACGTCCCCAATCTTCACCATTAGGTTTAGCTTTCATCCAAAATAAAACAGTCATATTATTATAAATGTTCAAAGAAGGATTATCACTTACTAGTATATAATCATCCACACCATCAAACTCCAGACCCATACCTCTTTTACCACTGACTATATCTGAAGTTCCTAACCCACCATTAAAAGTCCCAAAATTATTATAAGTTGAGTTGTCATAAATTCCTGTTGAATTATATTCATCAAACTTCCACCATCCAACTAAACTTCTATTCCAATCAATAAAAGCAGAATGTTCATTAGCATCAGATGTTGAAACATTCACATACACAGAAGTTGATGATTGAGCTGTTGCGTTTGCAAGTGTTGGTGATGTGAAATTAATTAAAGGATAAGTTGTATCAATAGTAAAAGTTTTAATTTCAGAAGTACCTATATTATCATCAATATCTGTACATTGAATATACCAATTATAAGTAGCATTTGAAAAATTAAGAGAAAAACTTTGATCTACTCCTCTTAAAATAGTATAATCTGTTTTATTTAAATTATTATTAATATACAACTCACAATAAGATATATCTAAAAAAACTTCATCAACATTATTAGTAACCTGATAAATAAGATTAAGTGCATTAGTATTATGAGATGCATTACTACCTGGGCTTACTAATGAAACTGATGGTGTCATTATTTTAACTTGGATATATCTAGGAGTTGAATTAATACAACTACTATCACCACAACATTGAGTATACCAATAAAATTCTTCCACATTATCACCAAATTGTTTTATAAAAGTATAATCATTATTATATACAATAGGGGATGAATTTACTTGGTCAATAGAATACCCACTCCAAGTTCCATTAGAAATATTAAGATATAAAGAACAGTTATCTATTGTAGCATTATTTGCCAACCCAATATTTAATATAAAATCATATTTATAATTATTTAACTCTTTAATCCAACTTCCCCCATCATTATCATATTTTGTAAAATTAATCGCATCAATAATACTCTCACTTTTATTCTTTAAGAATAAATCATCAGATAAATAAAATCCATAGCCATCATCCATAGTTCCATTTACATCTGTACTATAATAGTAATCGTCATGATTCAAAGTCCAAAATAATAATCCATCCCCTCCCTCATTATAAAAATTATGAATCATCTGTTCATAAAATCTGTCTTTGATAGTCTTATCATGAGATGTCAAATACCCTGCTTCCTGCAATAAAACAGGCATTCCTAAATCATTAGCCCATTTTACATTTTGAGTCACCCAATTATCATAAGCATATCTATCTAACGCTGGAATGTATGCAGGAACATCATCATGGTCTCTATTATTATAGGATAAATCACTATCATTTGTCCACCAATCAACATAAGCATCTGTACCTGTGCCTTCAGTAACATAGCCTCCTCCATCATGCTCACTTCTTTCAGCAAAATATTGCCATTGATCTGGATGTAAAGCATAAGTTGCAAAGTCTACTCCTGTATTATTATGGTCTGCAATCATATCTGTTCCCTCTCCCCAAGTTTCAACATATCCCCATCCTTCAATACCTAATCCAACTAAGTGATTACTATCAATGCTTTTAATATAAGCAGTCATATTTGTAGTCCAATCTTGAATTAAGCTCCTCCCTGTACCATCACTTTTTGCTCTTGGTTCATTTGCCAATAACCAGGCAAATATTGCCGGGTCATCTTTGTATAATACTCCTGAATAAGTATTATTTCTGTTTAAAGTGTAGTTTATATAATTTCTAAAATACTGCCTACAATTTTCGTCGTCATAAAATTGGTCATGAAACACCCAATAATTTGGGTCAGCATAATCATCTACGTCTTCATAAGTTTTATCTGTCGTAGGAGATTTTTGTACATACCATCTCATTCCCCCATAATCATTCCAATTGTTGACAAAAACTAATTGTAATCTTATGTCTCTTTTACTTGCTTCATCAATTACCCAATCTAAAGCTTTAAACATATCTTCACTATAATTTCCAGGTTCACCAACTTCAAATAAATTATAATGTCCCCCACTTTCATTTATTATCCAGTGACTATCATCACTTCCCTGCATACCTACCCATGTTCTAATTACATTTATATTAAGATAATGAGCTTCATTTAAAATCTCAATAACAGCATCTCTACTGCCATTTATTTCATTTCCATCATCATCATAAGTATGGTTTGTAGCATAATCAGCCAAATAATAAGAATCTGCACCTATAAATCTATATATATCTCCACCAAGTGTAAAATTATTACCCCCAACATTAATAAATTCACTAGTTCTAAAACTTTTATTTGAAAAAGGATAACCTGAATTATACCAAAGTGAATTTACAGAAAAAGTTATAGAATTATTATTTAGATTATTATTGTATCATTACAATAAACAATCCAAGTATTAGAGCCCCCCACTGAAACAATATCAGTAAAGTTATTTCCCATACTTACAGAAGTTGAATTTGCTGCCCCTCCATCTTTACTATACCAACAAGAATCAGGATTTGTTTCTGTATAAGTATAATTTAATTCACTCACATTTACATCATAAGTTATATTTTGAGGATATATTATATTTATTTGAGGATAAGTTGTATCCACAGTTACCTCTCTCATCTCTGTTGAATTAACATTCCCTGCAACATCAATAACATGAGCTGTATAATCATAAGTTCCATCAGATAAATCTGTAAAGTTTTTGTATAATCTATAAGTCCCTGCTTGGTAAGATGCATTAATTTCTTCTGGTGAAAGAACTCTATTGAATATCATTACTTCATCTATTGTGCCGTTGAAATAATCCTGAGTACTTATCGTGGGACTGCTACCAACTCTTAAATTATTGATGCTATTAGCTAAACTGCCATTTAAAGGGCTGTCACTTTTAATTTCAACACCGTCAGAGTATATCTTTACAACTGTTCCATTAAAAGTACTCACGACATGAGTCCATACCCCAGCAACGAGTGGACTAGTAGTAGTTAGAATACCACCATAATTGGTATTGTTGGTGGAATAATAAAACACTATCTCATCATCATATCTACCAAATGACCATGTTCTTACT
>Ga0114923_10000507_pt1 | contig 30518 bp, 40 predicted proteins | sample SumtaG_FD_89578 | JGI IMG/M metagenome (GOLD analysis project Ga0114923, IMG submission 89578) | Deep subsurface microbial communities from Indian Ocean to uncover new lineages of life (NeLLi) - Sumatra_00157 metaG | ecosystem: Environmental > Aquatic > Marine > Oceanic > Sediment | place: near... | reverse complement strand
CCACGACCTGGCTACTTCACTCTGACATTCTCCGATAGCAAGGTAGACCTTCGCAAAGATGGCGACACGATCTACAACGTGCCGGCCAAAAAGGTCGCTCGCCTCATCAGCGTTTTCCTGAAGGGCAATCGCACTGACGAAGGCGACAATGTTTTCGATCAGTTCATCAACCAGGCAGTGCGTGAATGCTGGGTCACCAGACTCACGCCGACCAGGTGCCGCATCGAGTACGAAATGCCGAATGCTGGAATCGTCGGTGCCTGGCGCAATCAGACCACAGTCGGCGGCTACACTTATGTCGCAGGCCAGTAGGTATTTCACCACAGTAGGGATTCTGCGGAATCCCCTCTGGGTGCAATTCCCGCACCACCAATCCATATAGGAGGATTGATTATGAAACGAGGAAAGTCACTGACTGAACTGGCGCAGGAGATCGAACGCCGGGCTGAATCCAAGCAGGATTTCATCGCACCTGTCAGCAAGTTGTCGGCCTCAGTTGAGACCGTCGATGCGCTACCCCAGGTTGTGCTGAATCTGCAAGGGCAGGAAGCCTTCCCGATCGCACCTTACGCGCACGGTCAAATGGCCAACTACCTGGAGATCCCGAAGAAATACTACGATCGCATGCTCGACGGTGCGCCGCAGATTCTGGTGGACAGCATTAACCGCTGGTTCAGGAACACTCCAACGAAGCACGGATGATCCGTATCCTGGATGCTCAGATGAGAGCCCTGCTCTCCGATCGGTTTCGACCGATGGAGAACGAGGATCTTGCTGAGGCTGTGCTGCCGGTCTTGAATGAGCTGGGTGTGATGGTTATCTCTGCTGACATTACGGAACGCAAGTTCTATTTGAAGGCAGTCGATGAACGCATCACCCAGGATATTCCGACTGGCAAGTTCATGGGTGATGGCGGCCATACGATCTTTGACACGATCTCTCCGGCGATCACCATCTCGAACTCCGAGATTGGTGCTGGCACGTTGCTGATCGAGACATCGATCTGGACTAAGGCTTGCACAAACCTGGCGACATTCGGCGCTGCTATGAAGAAGTATCACGCCGGCTCTCGCGCAGATATCTCCGACGAGGTGTATGCCTTGTTGACTGACAAGACCAGGCAGGTGTCCGACGAGGCCCTGTGGCGTCAAGCCAGAGATATCACCAAGGGTGCATTCGAGCAAGCCAGGTTCGAGGCTATTGCCAAGCGCCTGGAGGAAGCGAGTGAGGACAAGATCGAAGACTCCCCAGTGGAAGTCATCGAACGAGTTCGCAAGAAGTTCTCGTGGACCGAAGGCGAGCGCGACTCAGTGTTGAAGCACCTGATCACAGGTGGCGACCTGAGCCGTTACGGACTGCATGCCGCAGTCACACGCTCTGCTGAAGACCTGGAAGATTACGACCGAGCTTCTGAGTTCGAGCGCCTTGGTGGAGACATCATTGAGCTGCCAAAGAACGACTGGAGACAGATCGCAGAAGCAGCGTAACTCCGTCCGTACCCGGACTTATTAAGGGCCTTCGGGCCCTTTTTTTTGCGCGGCCAAAATCATCTCGAAAAAAAAGTTTCAGCCCATTTCGCTTACGCCACCAAAGGGCTCCAGCCTGCATTTTGCCGTTTTGTGATTTTGTCGAGATGTCATCTTGTTGTCTTTCCTGTATAATGGTCATTCGGGTACAGTAATTGGAGTTGAAATGGAAACAGGAATCTTCTTCTACCACACCATCGACCAGGAAGTTAAAACCTGCCTGGTCGTTCCGACTGCTCGTCGTCTCCATGTCGTCATGATCACTCGTGCCGGCCTGGTAGAGCGCAGCAGACCGCTCGATGAGAGCAAGTACATGAAGCCTGCGATGGCCCTTACCAAGGGACTGCCGAAGTTCGGTGGCATCGCCAGGCGCAAAGGATCAACCAAGGCCGCCAGGAAGTGGATGGCCAAAGCCAGGGAGGCAATCGCATGAGTATGACCAAGAGAGAGAAGGCAACAGTCAGAGAGTTCGCGGAGCAGATCCGCCTGGACCTCGGCTTCATCCGACTGGCCAGGCAAGGTGCCCAGGACCAGCTCGACCAGATCAACATCAAAGGGCAGGACATCGAGACCCGGCTTCGGGCCCTGGAGGATTGTCTGGAGGTGGACTCGTGAGCGACCATGACTTCTGCCGGCTTCTTCTGAGCCAAACCAGGGCCGACCTCACCAGCGAGCAGCGCAAGCGCCTGGTCGGCGGCTGGTCATATGTGTACCGCTGGGGAGGTGCCGCCAGGTCCGGTGAGTTCCACGTACCGAAGGATGGCTTCTACTGGCATGGCTCTGCCTGCTGCGCGTATGAAGCGCGGACCAATGGCATCAATGCCTGGCTCCAGAAATTCTATCCGGAGGCAAACGCATGAGCATCGTCAAGCAGTATTACCACGTAATCCTCCAGTCCGGAGATGGTGAGATACGGAGATGGCAAGTCACCAACAACTACTTCAAGCGAAGGATGGAGGTGATCAACCGCGAGATGCAGGCTGCGATCCGTCAGCACGACAAGGATAATCAGTTCAGCATGGAAGATCCTGTCGATGATATCGCTGCCGAAGAAGCGATGGAGGCTGAGTTCTTCGAGCGGAAGTACCAGGTCACTCTGCTCCACCTGGAGACTAACGTCACCCATCGTGAGACGTTCCTGGCGACCGATCGCTACGCAGCCGTAGCGAAGGCATTCAAATACTTTGCTCACAAGCCACAAGCGGAATGCCTGGATACCTGGAAGGTCTACGATGCCACGGAGCTGAAAGAATGAAGCCGCGCTGCCGACTCAAGCCAGTCCGCAACCCAGAGAAGATGCGAGCCTGGTGCGGACCTGGTGCGCTCTCCATCCTCACCGGCAACCGTGTCGAATACTGCGCCAAGAAGATTGCGAAGCTCCGTAACCATGGCCGGCGCAAAGGCTGGTGGACTGCGAAGCGAGTCCGTGGATGCGGCAACTTCGAGATGCGCTACATCCTGGATCACATGGGCTACGAGATGATCGGCCTGCATGACTACCAATGCAAAGGCAAGACGCTCCAGGGATGGATCAACACGTACAGCTCGAAGCACCACCGGGCCATCTGCCTGGTCAACGTCACCGAACACTATGTTGTCACCCACCTGGGACAGGTCAACGACAACCGAACCAAGCGGCCATGTCCGGTCGAAGAACATCACTCCAGGCGCTGCTTCATTGATAACGTCTGGATCGTTAGGAAAAGGAGAAAGTCATGAAGACGTATCGAGTCAGGGCACGGATGACTTCCGTGTGCTACCTGGAAGTCGAAGCCAAAGATGAAGAAGACGCTTACCGGCAAGGCAAGGATGCCGATGGTGGGATCTTCGTCGAGGAGGAATCCGAAGGCGACTGGCAGATCACCGGAGTAGAGGAGGTGAAGTCATGACCATCACCGAGATCATCGCAAAGCTGTGGGACCTGGAACAGGAGATCGCTGAAGAACTGATGGAGGAGCAATCCAAGCAGGAAGACGCCGGCAATACCAGCAGAGGCTTCGGAGACATCTGCGTACCAGAAGACGCAGCACCTGAACTCGACAATGCTCGCACCCACATCCAGGAAGCAATCGAGGAGCTGGAAGCCTGGGACAAACAGGAGAAGGAATCATGAGTAGATCAAAAGCAGAAGTAGACAAGCTGCGAGCTGAGATGAAGCGAGCAGTCCGCTATCGTGACGGACCTGGGCAGATGAACACCATCTACCTGGGAGGGATGGCGAGCGCAGCCATGTACTCACGCCTTGGCAGCTCGATGACCAAGGCAATGCGAGACGAGAAAAGTTTCCAGGACTTGATCGATGAAGCGTCAGATGGGCAGATCGAGGATGCCTGGGACTACAAGGGATTCCAGTGGATACTGGAACATTACCGAAAGGCTGGCTCCAAGCTCTACCGATTCGAGACCAAAGCAATCGAGATCGATTAGTCCCGCCAAGAACTCGCGAATTGTTGGCGCGACTCATCACGACGCATGCTGTAAAGAAAAAGGCCCTCGATTGAGGGCCTTTCTCGAATAAAGGCGACCGGAGCATCTTTGCCAGAATTGGCCATCGGGAAAGTTGGGTACAGTCACGGAGCCAGGAAGCGTAGGTTACGCCGGGTCGCCAGGGGGTCGGAGCTTAACTGTTCATCGCGGTCACCAGTGGTCGCGTAAACCTTGCAATTCGGTAAGCTCACAATAGCACAGTCGGCTCCAGTTCAACAATAACCATTCCCCCTTCCACGACATGACTCGTGCGGTAAGCATGATGCTCTACGATCTGGTAATCGTCTTCGTAAACGCCAGCTTTTTGCAGCGCATCCTCCAGCATCTTGAATAGATTCGAGGTGTCCCGTTTCCTGCGGTCAGGCGGATAAGTCCAGAACGACATCTTCAATGGACAGCGCCAGTTCCTGGCTGCCCGATCGCGCATCACGATTGACTGGACGTTCTGGTGAAACTCCTTCGCCCGGCTGGTCGGATACGCCTGAACGAATTGCTTGCCTCCCTTCTTGCCGGCGACACGATAGCCAGTGTAGTGGTTCGCTGTCGGCGGCCAGGGTAACTCCAGCCTCAGCCCAGGTGACTCTCCACTGGACTTGCTGACTTCCAGTTCTCCTTGCTCCATAGATTCGCTTGCTCCCATATGTCGTAGTCGAGTTGATCGTTTACCTGGTTGAGTAGATCCACCTGCTTCTCGAAGATAGACTCCCACACCTCAACACCCAGGGAGCCATCGATGCCCCTGGTGCCGGTATGATAATCGAGCATGAGCGGGATCTGGAAAAATGGATTGTTGCGCTCTCCCATTCCTGGGCCCTGGATCTCTGGTCCCAGCTCAGTCATCGAGCCACCGTGACAGTGGTGCAGAGTAACCGGATACATCATAGTCACCATGCAGCGCAGCTCACGCAGGTTCTTCTCGTGCCGGCTGACGCTAATCCTCTGTGGTAGAACGCCACTCGCTATATGGTCTCCTGATTCGATCATGGCACACCTCACATGCTCTCTGGTCGTGTTTGAAGTCGGCCCTGGACCCTATGTTGCACACCCATCGAATCCACCTGGCCACGTAGTCTTTACCTGGAGTGCGCCACCACTCCGGACTTCTGTATTCATTGTTTGGAAACTTTGCTGTCTCCGATAACCACTGATGGAACAGCTTGTCGCTGTCTCTCGTGGCTGTCCACTTTGTCAGTGGATGAGTCTGCGTAACTGTTCTCTCAATTCGTTCTCGCTTTTCCTGGTTGATCGGAAAGTCGTCGTCATCCAGCTCGACGAACGCAGCCTCAAACAGATCACCTGGATCATTACCATGTCTGCCGGCGCAGCCGGAGAACGGATGAGTGTCTGCGTCTTCATCTATCCAAAACTTGGCCCACATTCCCTGGCCCAGTGGATTGCCACCACCTGCCAGCATCATCTCACCCTGCCAGAAGACCTCCTCCTCACCGACTCTGGTCATGGCGCACATGAACCTGGTGCCAACACGGTTGCCTCGTCGCCTGACGAACTGCATGAATGGATGAATTAGAAGTGGACCGTTGTCATTCACCAGACGGAACTTCACCATCCTGCCTGAGTTCAGTCGCCACTCCGCATCGATCAATTCCAGGCCGCCCTTGTGGGCAATGATCGGTAGAGTTTCAGAACTCGTCGCTGAAGGTGTCTCTGCTTCTGGAGCGACTACGGCTGTGCCGGTCATGCCAGAACTCCTGTTGTGATTCAGCATCCATCTGGCCGAACATGGTGTACTCACCAAAGAAGTACAGCAGCACGGTGCCAGTGGGCCCATTACGTTGCTTGCCAATGACGATCTCAGCGACCTTCTTCCACTTGGTCTTCTCGTCGTACACCACATCGCGATAGACGAATAGGATCACATCCGCATCCTGCTCGATCGATCCTGATTCTCTGAGATCTGAAAGCCTGGGATGCTTGTCGTCTCGTTTGTCCACATCTCGGTTGAGCTGGCTCAGTGCAATCACTGGCAGATCCAGTTCCTTCGCCAGGGACTTGAGCCCCCTGGTAATGTCAGCGATCTGCTGAGCCCGGTGGATGCCTGGATCTCCGTTCATGAGCTGAAGGTAATCGACTATCACCAGCGATAGATCCGGTTGCTGCTGCTTGATCCTTCTGGTCCTGGCACGGATCTGCGCCATCACCATGGCCGGCGACTCGTCGATGTGCATACGCAAGTGGACCACTCGATTGCTTCCCTCACCTGTCTTCGTCCATTGCTCGTCGTCCAGGTCACCGGACATGAGTCGATCAAGCGGCACCTTCGAGTGCTGCGCGACTGACCTGGTGATGATCTCCATGGCCGACATCTCCATCGAGAACACCAAGACGGTCTTGTACTCCGACACTGAGTTCGCGATGTTCATAGCCAGAGCTGTCTTACCCATCGATGGCCTGCCGGCGATGACCACCAGGTTCTGCTTCTGGAGCCCATTGATCTTCTTGTCAAGGTTACGAAAGCCCGTTGACAAGCCTGGGATCGACTGTTCCATGTGGAACCGCTCGTCCAGGCTGTCCATCCATGCCGGCACCAGCTTCTTGGCTTCGACCGGGCCCTGCTGCGTGGCGTCGTGGCCGACCTCCATCACCTTGCTCTGCGCTTCTGCGACCACTTCATCGATCGGCCTGGTATCGTCGGCCAGCTCGCGCACCTGGTTAGCAACCACGATCATGTCGCGCCTCACCGATCGCTCCTTCACGATCTTTGCGTAAGCGCGGACGTTCGCTGAGCCAGGTGTCTCCTGGTACAGCATCGACAGGTAGCCCATGCCACCAGCCTCATCGATCAGCCTTATTTTCTCCAGGTGATCAGCAATGGTCACGATATCCATCGGCGCGTCCAGCTCGTCGAGCTTGGTCATAGCACCCCAAATGACACGATGATCGGATCGGTAGAAATCCTCTCGACTGATGATGTCCTGCACATCCATCAGCGCCTTACCACCTGAATGAATGATGCCTCCCAGGACAGCCTGCTCTGAATCGATCGACATCGGAGGTGGTTTGATTACCTGGTTCATTTGCGCTCCACGTATTTGTTCTCCATGACGTTGACCATGCCCGATTCACGAATACAGAAATCGAAGTTGGCTACCCAGTTTCGATCGTTTTTGCCGTTCATGAATGGACATTTTTCCGTGATGAATTTGAAGTACCGCTCCCAGTTTTCCAGGTCATTGAACTTGATCAATTCCATGGCCTCACCTGGTTGGCCAACTCCACGCACCACCTCGAATGTTTTCCACCTGGATCTGAGCTGGGCTTTTCGTTTAGGACTCACGACCTTCACCCTGGGCAAGTCTGGGCAGTGCTTGTGATAGAGATCGACGATGGCCTGGTAGGGAACCTTGTTCCCTTTATCTGCCTCTGCCTCTGCCTCTGCCTGCGTTACGTCACGCTCCGTCACACCGTTACCCTGTGACGTTACGCCGTGACGTTTCTTCTCTCGATATCGGCGCTGCCTTTCTGCTGCGGTATGGTCTTTGTCCCTGTATTTCCTGAAGTTTAGGATCACGAAACCACCATCCACACGGACCATTCGACGACCTTCAAAGTCAGGTGTCCTGCTCTCCGGCTCCGGCTGGGCTAATCGAACAAGTGCAGCAATGCCCTTGTCCTGATCGACGCATGCTTGCCGACAAATCCCTACGCTTGCAGCCGCGACAAAACCGTATTCACCAGGAGGAATTTTCCAACCAGTCAAATCGTGTCCCAGGATTTCAAGCTCATCAACGTCATCGGGATATGCTGTGGGCACAGCCATCAATAGAGCTGTGATGAAAATCTCGCGAGCGTCCCGATCGATCCACAAACTGGAATTGAGAATGTTGCAATCGAGCTTGACGAAAGGCATCAGATCTCCGTGCGAATATGTACCCAGTAGTAGACGATATAACGGTGTCACACTGTAATCAAGAGCCGCGCCAAAATAGCTCTGATCGGTCGATTTTCGCGCTTGACAGCGGCAAAACAGTCGTTCCAGGTCACATTTGTCGCCGCCAGGGCTTGTAATCCTGCGGTCAAGTCGTCATACTCGGTGTCTGGGTATAGTCATATAAGGAGTGACCAGGTGTCGAACGACAGTCCTCGATTACCAGTACCAGTTTCAAAGGCCATTACGGGAGCCCGTAGACCCTTCGAGAAGATCTCCGGCCAGGGAGGTAACCTGGTGCAATGGGAGAAGGAATCGATGTTCGCCATGCAGGCCCTGGCTGCCAATACCCTGCTCCAGAAATGTGAGCCGCACACTATTCGAGATGCGGTAATCAACATCGCATCGATCGGCCTGTCGCTCAATCCGGCACTCAAGCACTGCGCTCTCATACCCAGGTACAACACCTCACTCAAGCAGTACGACTGTCACTGCGATCCGATGTACCAGGGACTGATAGCGATTGCCACCGATACTGGAGCAGTCGTCAGCATTCGAGCTGATGTCGTTCGAGCAATGGATCGAGAAGACAGACGATTCTGGTATCGCTCAGGAAGTGATCCGCATCTCCATCACGAACCAGATCCCTTCATGAAAGAGGAGCAGCGCGGCGAAGTGATCGGCGCGTATGCCATCGCTGAGATCCTCGGATCGAAGTTCCCGCACATCACATTCATGTCGATCGAGGAGATCGAGAACGTCCGCGAAAAGTCGGAGCTGTGGAAGAAAAATAAGAAAGGCCCATGGAAGGATTGGTTCGTGGAGATGGCGAAGAAGACAGTCATCAAACGAGCGCAGAAAACCTGGCCAAAGGGCACTGGTCGCCTGGAGCGAGCCGTTCAGCTCGCACATATAGCTGATGGTTATGCTGACCTGGAGAAGAAAGACCAGCCGATCGAAGCTGAGACAATCGAATTGATCACCGACGAGGAAGCCAAGGAGCTGCGAGCAGCAGCCAGGAAGGCTCACCTGCGCGTCGAGAGAATCTACAAGGCATTCAACATCGACAAGATGGAGGAGCTGCCGAAGAAGGATCTGGATCTGTGCCGCAAGCGCATCAACCAGGCTGGACTGAAATATATCCTGAAGACCGCCGACAAGGAAACCACGGTCTCAGCGAAAACCTGGGGCATGACCTTCAGAGAATTAGAGGATCTTGGTGCTGAGTTCAAGACCGAGGCGAAGCTGACAGAATGACTAAACGATTCGAGGAGTGGGACTTAATAGGAGAGCTGGGAGAAAAGATTCTCGCGGCTGCAAGTAAATTCCAGGAGCTGAAGTTGGCCCTGGTTCATAGGGAGATTCAGCGTATGGCTGACGACAAGACAACGGAAGTTTCATTCACCCCTGCGAAGCGTGACAGTCTTCGTAAGGCATACGACAAAGCCCAGAAAGACGAGGCTGAGTCATTCACCTGGGAAGGTAACGAGTACCTGGTAACTTACGCTCGCTATCTCCTGGAGTACCTGGACCAGGTGTTTGGAGAAGCAGCATGAAGCATATTCTTATTTATCGAGGTGAAGCGAGCAGCGAGCCTGCCAAGGTTTACTGTGGAAAATTGTATTCTGAGATCTGGAATACGGATGGTGCAACTGCCGATCAGCCTTCGTGCTTTAGGCATCTTGGCGATGATGAGCTTTGCCAGGATTGTGTTGCAGCAAGGCCGGGAACAGCCAAAGTTATCGCGCAACATCGTAAGAAGTACAAGAAGGTAGCATGACAGCCAAGCCAAACCAGGTCTGGTGGAAACGTCAGGGAGAATGGAAGCTACTGTTCTCCTCTGACAATTCCGTGGAAGCCAGGGACTATGCGTACAACAACATTAGTCTTGGGCACATTACTGAACGGATCGAAATCCGTGATGGTGGTGGAGTCCTGGAAACCGTTTACGACAAGAGTTGGAAAACGTGATCACAACACCAAAGCGCGACTGCGGAAATAGGCGTGAGGTGTTAGCCGAGGAAAAGAGGCGCGACAAGACGCAACGGGAAGGTGGATTGCTGGAAGCTGCGACCGTAGCATGCGGCTGAAGGTGTGTAGGCTTCGTGATCATTTTACAGGAAGTAGTATGAAACGGATAACGCACAGCGACAATCTCTGTTCAGTCGGATGGACTTGCATCAATGCCCTGATGACTGCGGATGACATGCGAGCATTGCTACGCAGATGTCCTGATGGCTGGTTCACTCAATGCTTCTATGCAGGCAACAAGACCATCAACACACCAGATAAGGCAGAAGTCTACCTGGAAAAACGTGGATGGCAGGGACATGGAAACTTCTACTTCAACTTCAAAGAAGACGAGCGCGGCCAGGCATTACTCGATGAGCTGTTCAATGGAGAGACTGACGAGTACGACCGGCCAATCACAGCAGAGATGATGCTGACATGACTCAGGCGCTAAACTACTGCACCCAGGCAAGCGAGAGCATGTCAGTCCTGGATGACTGCATGCAGATCAATCAGAAGACTGCCAAGGCTATCGTGATATCTGCAATGGAGTCCATCGAACTGATGGGCCTGGCTGAGAAATTCATCATGCCGGATTGGGGCAAGATATTTGACGAGCATGAATGGGAGTTGTGTGCTGATGTTCAAATCCCGACGCGACTCCCATACCCCATCATCGCTCTCGAATATCTTTGCCCTTATGATGATCCGAGATGCACTCCAATGATGATGGGAGAATGTCGTGCCTCGAAGCGCATTGCATTGTGCGTCGAGAGCGAGGCCCTGGAGGAGCATACTGACTTACTCCAACACATGCACGAGAAGCACACCGGCAACGTGAAGGGCTTCTACGTTTATCCGATCTCGTATTCGGACGATCTGAAATACTGGACTCCACCACCATGCGCGATGTTCTTTCCTCGTGGAGGGAACACCCAGTTCATCAAGATGAAACACGAAGGCGTCATCTCGGTCCTTCCACTAGGATTGGATGCGTATCAATTCTTCCCCAAAGAAGAAAAGATGGTGCGAGCCATGCGTGATGTAACTGACGAAGCAATGGCAGTCATTCATCTGCTGACTGCACTGTGCCTCGATCATGGCCGGCATGAAGTTCTACCTGCTCCGGAAAAGCTCAACAAGAAACGCGCCAAGAAGAATCGAGTGCCGATGTACGAATACAAGATCCTGGACATCGTGGCTGATGTGATGCAGGCGACGAAGCAGGCAGCCAAGCCACACCAGGGAGGCACCCATGCCAGTCCCAGGATGCACAAGCGTCGTGGTCACGTTCGCCGGTTACGCTCCGGCAGGACAACCTGGGTCCGCAATATGATCGTCGGCAAACCTAGCGCAGGTAGAGTCGAGAAGGAGTACGCAGTCCATGAGTGAATACATTCACCTGGTAGGCGCTGAGGATGTCAGAAAGGCCGGTAGCCAGATGGCATCAGCGGCTGACGATATGCTCAGAGCCGCCAACATCATCAGCGAATCGAACCAGCAACTGACAAGAGAACTGACTGAGTTGACTACCAGGTTCGAGGTAGCAATCGAGTGTGCCTTAGATCATTTTCGAGCAAGCATTCAAGAGAAACCAGATGGGTGAAATTGCTGAAATGATGCTCGATGGAACTATGTGCGAGGGCTGCGGTGAGTTCATGAACATTGGCGGCGAGCCTCCCGGCTATCCGGTTCGCTGTGCTGGTTGCCAGGAGGAGCCTGACGACAGCCAGCCGGTGAACTACAAGCCTCCGAAGACGGTGCCCTGTCCGCACGTAGGGTGCGAGCGGATGTTCCGTAGCCAAGATGCTGCTGGTCAACACTGGCGCGACAAGCATGGCGACTGATGATATACCTAACGATCTATTTCCCCAGGCAGAGATTCCCCTGGAGGCACAAATAAAATGCGTCGAACGTGAGATTACGTTCCGGCGTCGAGTCTATGCCAGGCGCGTTTCCCAAGGACGCATGAGCGAAGTCTTCGCAGACCAGCAGATTGCACTCATGAAGGCTGTTCTAAAAACACTGAAAGGATTGAGAGATGAATGATGCGATGAAACCATCGAAGGCGCTTCTTGCGAAGCTGGCATCGTTGATCGTCCACCAGGACGAGTACATCGATACCAATGAGCCAGCAGACCTTATGGCCGCTGAAGGAGTGCGAAACCATCCTGATGTGAAAGAATGGTTGCTGGATATGAAAAGACTTGGGCTGGCTCCGGTGAAACGATATGGCTGAGCAACGAACATTCGAGTGGTTCCGGGATCGCTGGGGCAAGATCACTATGTCAGCGCGAGTTTCAATTCTCTTGGAAGGAACTGTCCACGATCTGAACAAGCTGCTGAAGACTTTGTTGTGGGAACAGAACCATGCCACCGACGACCAGATCCGTGTGGCCTTCGAGTCAGAGACCAGGATCGGTGACAACAATCCTGCTATGTCCTGGGGCAAGCGCATGGAGGAAGATGCGATCAGGCACTACGAGCTGACCAGGAATATCCAGGTCCATCGTGCAGGCTTCCTGGTACATCCGATGTGGCCTAACCTGGTTGGTGACAGCACGGACTTCCTGGAAGGAGCGACAGGCATCCTGGATGAGCCGGCGAAGTACGCATGTGAGGTGAAATGCCCGTATAATTCCGACAACCATAAAAAGACCCTGCGATTCGGAATGTCAACCTGGCATCACAATCAGACCCAAGGGCACATGGAAGTACACGATTTAGACGAAGGGAAGTTTGTCAGCTACGATCCACGACACCCTATTGAGGAGCAGCAGGTTTACGTGCAGACGCTCGAACGAGATCCTGCATGGACGAAACTGTTCCGGGAAAAGATGGAGGAGTTCGATGAACACTTCAGACATGGGACGCTTTACGAGTCAGCCATTACCAAGGCCACGGATGGAATCCCCTCAATGTTCTAACATGAAACCGATAACGAGGGAGCAGCAAAACAGCTACACGAAACATCGCATTGATCACGATGCAATGAATACACATAACCTGAAAGTTTGGCGACAACTGTACGCGGAGACGGAGTTGGCCATCGCTGTCTTGAAGGATCACTTTAGTAGAGGAGCAAGACCAGATGCCAACACCTAAAATCCAGACACCTGCGACACTACTTACGCACTCGCAGCCGCTGATCGATAACGCCAACAACCTGACAGCGCAGGCTGACAAAGCTGTGGTCACGAACGCTGAGGAGTTCTCTACAGCTACCGACTTTGTGAAGATCTGCGGAAGCCAATTCAACTCCGCAGAAGACGCCAGGAAGGCTCTGACTGGCCCATTGAATGTTCACATCAAGTGGATCAACGATCAGTTCAGGCCCATCACCGATGCGCTCACGGCAGCAAAGGCGAAGGTCTCCCAGAAGGCCGCTGCCTGGAAGCAGGGGGAGGATAAGCGAGTCCGTGAGGAGGAGGAAGCCACCAGGAAGGCCGCTGAAGAACAGGCCCTAAAGGACGCTGAGGATGCCTTAGAAGCCGGAGACGAGGAGCGAGCTGAGAAGATCCTGGACGTTGCCTCCGAGACGCCAGCCGGCCCTACCAAGGCTCCAGCAGTCAGGGGCTCGCTTACAGGCGCTACTGGCTCGACCAAGACCAACTGGAAGGGTGAGGTGAAATTCAACGATATTCAGGAAGTCTGCCAGGCGATTGCAGATGGCAAACTACCCAGCAATATCATTAAGGAATGGGCCAAAAAGCCCATGAACGATCTGGCCAAGCAGATTGGCTCTGAATGGCCAGCAGATCAAAACGAAGGGAAGCACCACGGACTGACTGTCGTCAGGGATGTGGGCTTGTCCGTTCGATAGCTGAGACAAACATGAGGATAGGCTATGAACAAAGCAATGATAATCGGCAACCTGGGTCAGGACCCAGACACCAGATACATGCCGAGCGGCGATGCCGTGACAACCGTATCTGTGGCAACGAATCGACGCTGGAAGGATAAGGAAACCGGCGAGAAGAAGGATCATACGGAGTGGCATCGATGCGTGGCCTTCGGCAAGCGAGCCGAGACCATGGCGGAGTTCCTGCGTAAGGGCTCGAAGGTCTTCATTGAGGGCCAGCTTCAGACCAGGAAGTGGGACGACAAAGATGGAGTTACCAGGTACAGCACAGAGATTCGCATCGACAACTTCGAGTTCCTTGACCGTAAAGAAGGCAGTGATCGTCCACCACATCCGGCTGACCCTGGATACAACACTGGTGCCGGCAAGGCACCTGAATCAAAACCGACCGAGGGCTCGCCGCCACCAAGCGACGAAGACTTCGACGATGACATCCCCTTCTAATGGTGTCCTGTCCATCGAGGAAGTTTGTGCATCATTCAGCGATGACTTGCCTGACTGGCAAGCGGAAGCAAATCTCAAGTGGCTGAAGGGACTGCACTCGATGATGTCAGAAGGAGCTGTCTGGGGCTCACCTAACCTGGGCACGATCTATCACAAGCGAGGAGATGGATTCGTTTTAGACCTGGACATGAAAAATGAGTGACGATCGTTTTCGAGATGCAGCAGCTCGTCGTACAGATCCTTCGACCAGCCATGCAGCAGCGTCGTCTGTCGATGCCACACGACTGGAGACCATCGTCGTGAAGCAACTCAAGCGTCATGGTGGAATGACTACACACGAACTGTCGGATTCAACTGGATTGGATCTCGTATCAATTTCACCACGTATGCGGCCATTGGTACGCAAAAACTTGGTGCGTGATAGTGGCAAAAAACGAGGAGGATCGAATCATCGAGCATCGATTGTCTGGGAGTTTGTTATGCCGCAACGAGATCCACCTGAACAGGAAAAGCTAGATCTTTGAGGAGCGCATGATGCTTATATATGACGTTGAGATTGCGAAGCTAATCCCGCCAAAGAGCGGACCCAGGGAACCTGATGCGGAATACTGCGAAGGCTGGACAGATCACAAAGGCATGGGTATCTCGGTCATATCTGCATACGACTATCGGGAAGGAGTGCCCAGAATCTTCTTCGAGGACAACCTGGACGAGCTGTGGAAGCTGATGGACAACGCTGAGAAGATCATCGGCTTCAACAACCAGCACTTCGACGACAAGCTCATGGCCGCTCACGGCTACCTGGTAGACGAGGACAAGTCCTGGGATCTGTTCCTGGCTATCAAGGAGGCTGCCGGCGCTCACAAATTCGCCAAAGGCTACAACCTGGACAACTGCTGCTTCGTCAACCTGGGCATGAAAAAGTCCGGATCAGGCGAGCTGGCTCCGCTCCTATGGCAGCAGGGCAAGATTGGCCAACTGGCAGACTATTGCCTGCGAGATATCTCGCTGACCAAGCTGCTCCTGGATATGTGCATGCTCCAGCCCATCTTAGATCCAGGCAATCCAGGCACCAGGATATTCGTCAAAAGCCCACTAGATCCCTTGTAATCCGCGTCATCTTGTGGTCCAATATGGGAAGCGTTAATAGCATAAAAGGGTACAGTCATGAAAAAGTTATTTCTGTCATTTGCCTTCCTGGCAATCGTCGCTCTGGCGTATGGCCAGGAGTCAGCGATGCCGCCCAAAGACTTGTCCGGTTTCAGCGGATATGCCTGGGGCAGCACCATCGACTACATTACCTCGGACAGGGCATCCGAGGAGTTCGAGCTAATAAGCTCTGGGCATAAGGATCTCTGGTACAGGGGCTTGATTCTCGATGAGCCGATGCACCTGGTCTACTACTTCGAGAACGGCATGCTGATCAGTGGCATGTGGATCTTCGATGACGCTGACAAGGAATCGTACTGGAAGATCAACAACTTCCTGCGCGATGCGTATAATTCTTCAGGATCTCTGAAGATCCGTGGCGATCTGTTCATCGAGTCTGAGATGCGACCGAAGGGATCACGAGCCTGGATCATTCACGAGCTAGATATAGCGGACGATAACCATGTCGTCCACTATTACTATGAAAGCGGAGCGGAGTAATATGGAAATTGTGATCGACAAAGGAATCCCAATCCCCAAGGAACGACCTCAATTCAAAAGCCACATCGATGAGATGGAGGTTACGGATTCGTTTCGCGTCGATCCTGAGTATTGGACTTCACTTCGCAACGCAGCCAGCAATATGAACAAGCGAACCGACAAGCGGTTCGTGGTCAACAAGGTTAAGGAACCTGTCGATCTCAAGAAGCCTGATGGTAAGGAAGGCGAGTTCGTCAGGATCTGGCGTAAGAAGTAATTATGGAGCGGTGACGTAGCGGCAAACGTGCTGGTAGGGAGATTAGAAACCAGGATCATCATCCAGGTTAGAGGAAGCCCCTCACTACTCCCAACGACCAGTGGTGACGAAAGCCTTCCCGGCTGCCCTCACGAGAGGGCTTGACCACGCCCAGGTTCGACTCCTGGGACGCTCTCCACCAGATGCCCTGTCTGACCCGGAGAAAACCGGACTAAATCTCAGACAGCTCTGCAAGCGGGAACAGGGAAACATCAGCAGGTAGCGTAAGGTGTCGCCTGCACAAATACCCGCAGCACCCTTACAACAATAACCAGGAGAAGTCGCCATGAAGTTCGAGCTAAAACGCACTACAGCAAATTTCAAGATGTTCAATCCACGCCTGGAACAAAATAAAGGAAACGCATTCGACTTACCGTTTGACGTTACCGTTGATGACAAAATCCTTTCGATGCTTGCGCCGACAGTCGATCCTGAAGGAGAGGATGGAGATCTTAATGTCGAGCTATTCACGAAAGAAGGACAGATCAGCCGGCCCTCAATCAATCCCCTGCACATCAATCGAAAGCCTGAAGGTGCGATCGTCACGATCTGGGACCAGGAAGGAACAAAAAATCCTCCGCTCAAACTACGTCCTTGTTCGCTAAAGGATCTCAAAGCTGAGCTGCGAACTCCCAATCAAGTCGTTCTCAGCGGCAAGATTCAGTATCCAAAATATAACGACAAGGAACTTCTTCGCATCAATGCGCTCACCAACAAATCATTCGACCTGGCAATCGAGATCGAACAGGAAGATATGTTTGTGAAGTCGCAGGACGAGGAGAAATCAGTCAAGAATCCAAAGGCTAAATCCAAGAAGAAGGCAAAGAAGACCAAGAAGTAACTCGAACAGGATTCGCTCAGCCATGACAGTTTGCGATCACCCTATCGCCAGGGCCCAGGATCTCATCGATCGCCTAAAGAATTTAACCAGGCCGATCGGTGAGGCTGAGCCCAAAGATCTGAACGCTCTATGGAATGAGCTGGAAGATCTCCTGATCATGCTTGCCAGCCCAGTCAGATATTCCATTGACGAGCGACACAAAGCAGCTACACTACGTCGCATCATCGCCGCCATAGATGATTATCGGGAAACGGAGAAAAGGGATGCTAATTCTGACGAGGAACCAGGGGGAGTCACTGAACATCGGGGAAGCAGTCACGGTGACAGTGCTAGGGACGAAGGGAGGCCAGGTGAGACTGGGCATACAGGCACCGAAACAGATTAAGGTTCTTCGATCGGAGCTTCTGGATCGACCGGCCCATGGTTCAGAGTCCCGCAACGATCCACCTGAGTCCGATAGCGACGAGTAACAACGACCAGGGCATTCGCCCAGTCCACATACTCCTTGATTGTAATCGAGCCCTCAGCAGGTAGATCTGCTGACTGGCTTACGCTGTGCTGTGCAAAGCAATCATCTGGGAGTGGAGTCCTCACTGGGACTGGTACTAACCGTATCTCCACTTCTGTTAAGACTGTCGGCGCTGTCTCGCATGCTTGCAGCGAGAGCAGGACAAGCAGCAGTAACATCGATATTGCCAAGTTCCTCGCACGATGGGTCACGGAATATCTCCTCTGTCTCAATCCTGATCTCGAAACCTTGTTCTTCAAGACGCAGGATGTCTGCGTTCAATGACGACACCACAGCGATATTCGCTGCTTCGTCTACCTCGCGATCGGTCACGCACTTACCTAACCGATCGCCCAGGTCAGTAATTGTCACCAGGTTGTTGGAATTAGTCTGCGCGGCCTGAACGACTGCGGCTTTCGCCTTACCGATGTCTTCCTGGAGATTGCCGTTCTGATTCCACAGGAACCAGATGACCAGGAGACACACTGCCATGGCTCCTCCAAGAACTTTAGTCAACATAGCAAAGATCCTTATCGGTCATGTCATCATCCAGGAGGCAGACCTTCGTCTCCCGCAAGTTGTCACGCCGCTGCACCAGGTCACCCAACCTGGCTGTCGCTATCGCGTTCGAGCCATTGGCTGCGATCCACAACTGAGTCTCGGTGATCTGTGCGTTCACTTCCTGGATCTGATTGTTGATCTCGCGAATCTCTGACTTCGAGATGTAGCCAACCAGGGTGTCGTTTAACTCCTCGATCTGCTCGACCATCTCGCTGCCTTCGGCTTCGCTGACGAAGAACTCATCCAGCCCTGCGATCGTGAAGTCCTTGGCCTGCCAACCAATGACGAACAATCCAATGAGCAACGTCACCGGCACGGTGAATTTCATCTCTTTTAGTGATTCAAGTTTGATCGGTTTCATGGCCATGTCAGCCTCCAGTTGGCGGATGATAGAGCGGCCCATTGCTCTGTCGGTAATCCTGCCATGCTTGTAGATACATCTTCGACAACACCGGAATGGTAATGCCGCAAAATGCAGTGATCGCACCCAGGATCGCAGTGAGATTCGTCCAGGCTGCATCACCGTTGTTGTCCATTGCTGAATCAACAATCCGGAATAGATTGCTCGTACAGAACCAGACGTATGCAATCAGCGCAGCCAACTTAATTGTCAGCATCAGACGCACAGTGAGCCTGGCTTCATCGTGAGACCTCCACATTATTTGCCACCAGTTCATTTCGTCGTTCATGCGTAGTCCTCCACGGTGATCCACACTTCTTCATCCGCTTCGAGCGCAGTCACGATCTTATCGTACACTCGTGTATAGGCTGCCACCGACTTACTAACACTGCCGAGATAGCGATCGTCAACATTAGAAACTTGTCCGTCGCCAATGATGAGACAACCATCGGTGTCGTCATCTTTGTTGCCGACATGGATGTAGATGAACGTAAAATCCGGAACATCCTGGAGCCACAGCATTCCCTTGTGCCAGTCGAATCGTTGACCGTATCGCTGGTGCATGCCGCCCTCAGTTCGCAGCTTGACCTGGTATCTACCAGGTGGAATCCTGGTCTCGCCTGGAATCTTCGGTTCATTGAACTGATCTTCTAGCACGTAGCACATGAACGCAGGCTGATCGGTTACATCGTGCAGCGTACCGAGTGTGGCTTCATCTCCAGATGAGATGCGTCGAGTAAGTAGTTCCATCAGACTGAGTTCTCCCAGTAAATGTTTCGTAGACGAAGGCTTGGATTCCCCGGCAAATTGGCGATGAGATCAGAAGTTTGGTCCAGGCCCTGCTCTGCTAAGTAATCAACTCGATCCTCTGGAATCATATCGATCAGGGTGTCCTGCAATGCCTCAAACTGGATCGCAGCACCTGGTCGCTCGCCGTAAGCGTCCTTGGCGTTCTCCATCTTGTCGCGATAGATCCGGTTCAGCTCTCTCAACTTCTGTTCCGGCGTCATCTTCTCGTCTTCCCAGAGTTCCGTGGTTTCCTTGCGGAGCTGCTTGATCTGCTCGTAGCTGGACTCCATGGCTGCGGCTGCATCGAGGACTTCCTGGTTAGTGAATGTCGGATCGTATTTCGACTTCGCCTCCATGAACTCATCGATTTCATCATCCATCTCCAGGCGCTCCATCTGGCTGACAGCTCGATCGATCTGCCTGGCGTTATTCCTTACCTCGTACATGATTTCTTCCCAGTTGGTTCGGGAAGGAGGCTCGTCGCCACGATAGAAGCGGCCAATCACTGGATGCTGACTCCATCTCAATGCCGGCCTGGCTGGATAGTCGAACTGTTCACGCACCAACGAGTCGGTCATCACCATCACGTAAGCACCCAGAGTGCCAAGGTATCCACGAGTCAGATGCTCCAGCAGCATGGGATTACGCATAACGTCTGGTGCAAAGTCAGGCATCAGTCGTGCGATCTCACGCATCGTCGGACTGGTACTTGCCCGATAAGTAATCTCAGGCATCACCTCTGCTACATCCAGCATGTACTCAGGAACGATCGGTGACTGGAAGAAAGAGTTCCAGTTGTTGGTCGCCTCGAACAACGGCTGAATAAACTGCGGCAACGGAATGAATGTTTTCGGATTGAAGAAGTTGAACACTTCACCAAAGACAAACCACATGCGATCGATCGCTACCCTGCCGGCATCATCTTCATTGGAATAGAAATACTCGAACATCTGTTCGATGCCGACACCGAATACCATGCCGACCTCGAACGACTTCGGCAGACGCCAATGCTTGTCGCCAATCCAAAAGTGAACATACATATCCTTTTCTTCGTCAGGCAGTCCCTCGTATCTCTCGTCGTCTTTGTTACGCAACCAGAGTGCCAGCACAGCCATCGAATACATCATCGACTTGGCGAAGGTCAGACCTGGAGCTTCAGCAAAACGCTGACCGTATCTCGTCAGGCCCTGGACCCTGGCATTCAGGAACATCACCGACTGAGCAAAGAACTGCACCAGGACATGATCACCATGCTTGGCAAAGTTCATCAGATCCTTGGCCTCCCATACCGCTTCAGCCTTTCCAGCTCCAGCTTTAATCGCTGGTATGTAGGCTGAACCGATACGGTTGGCGTTTTCGGATGCTGCTCCAATGTCGTTGTAAAGATGGAACAGCTTCCATGGCGCGTCCAGAACCCTATTCTTGTACCCTGTCTGACGCAGGGCTCGCTTCATTGCCTTGGTCGTAGCTATTGGATCGTTGGCATTGATATAGCCAGAATAAAAAGCGCCACCGGCAGCCATAATGGAAACCATCTCCGGTGACTTCGTGAATGCCTTCCATGCTCCAGTCGCTGCCGACCAGGGCTTGGGTAGCTTCGCATGACGCGAGTTCACGAATGCCATGAAGATATCTCGGAACCAGTTCGCCGCCATGAAATCTGGTGCGAGCGTAATCATAGTGGTGCCGAGGCGCTTAAACTTTCGGAAAGGCCACATGAACATGCGACCTACCACGCTTGAGAATTTCTTTTCATTGATCGCAGTCAGCGATCTAAGCAAGGTCTCCTCTCGGACCCTGAAGAATTTCTTCTTACCGTTGTACAGAACAGAGATGACATCATCACCAGACGGTCGCTGAAGTGTCCACATCTTCTGCATGCCGGCCAGAGCTGCATCATCCATAGCTTCCCAATCGACGCCGGCCTGCCTGAGCTTACGCTTCAGTTCATCTAGCGGAATGAACTCCTGCTTCATCCACTCCTTACCAGAGACCGGCGTAATAAGACCTGAGCCTTCCAGGCTTTCGACTGCCATCTGGGCTGCCTTGTTCTTCATCGTCGTGTCTGCAATGTGCATGAAATTGACGATGATGTTTTCCAGGATATCTCCCAAAGGATGTTTCGAGCCCAGCAGTCGCTTGATCGGCTGCGTGACATTGGCAATACCTGGGCCGCTCATGCCGGCGCGTTTCGCAAACGAGCCTCCCATCTCATCGGACTTGATGCGATAGAACGGCACGTAGTCTGCGAGATCCCATAATGCCCTGGTATCTTCGTTGATCACGCCGGCCTCAGATGCCCAATCCAGGAACTGGGTCTTCCACTCGTTGTAAGCGTCAGCCACATCCTGGAACTCAGGGAATCTCTCGCCCAGCTTCAGTAGCTCATCCACACGCTCCTGGGTAAATAGAGCCTCCCTACCTTCGTCCAGCAGGCGATTCGCTCTCCTGGCAGCCATCCAGTAGCCCCAGAACTGAATCTTGTCAGCGACTGGCTCCATGATCTCCAGGAGCCCCTGCGAGCCAGGCTTGATCTGGGTGATGGTGCCGGCCTCACCTTCCTCACCTACGGTCTCCCAGTACGGAAGACCATGGGTCAAGAAGACGTACATCTGTGAATCCATGCTGGTTGTGAAGTGCGCCTGTTTGTACGCAGATACCTGGGCCGGCAGATCATGACCATGCGTATTACGTTCTGCCCACTTCAGGCCGGCAAACTGATCCTGCATTGCCTGTTCGATCTTCATCTGCCTTTGCTCGATCCGAATCACCTCGTTGATCCTTTGCGTGAGTCTTTCAATCGAGCGTGGACCCTGCGGACCAATGTTTTTCTCAGCCCAGTTCAGTGCTTCGTCGAGACCAGGATCACCAGTGCGGCCCTTACCGCTTTTCTTGTGGAACAACGGGAAGCCTGTCTTCAGTGCCTCTCTGAGTTCATCAGTAAATTCGATCTCGAAGGCTTCATATCCCCACACGCTTTCAGTCAGAATTTTCAGTTGCTCTCGATGGTATTCCTTTACGTCATGAACATTGGGACGATAGGCAGCAGCAACTTCGACAATGCTTCCGTCACCAAGCTCAACTCCCCAGACCGTGCCATCCCACTCAGGATATGCAGCAATTTTTTTAGTCCCTGCGGCGGTTACCACTTCAGGGTCTTTCTGAAGCCACCGTTCAGCAATTTCCATTCTGACCGACTCTGCTTTATCAGCACCAGGATATTTCCTGATGAACAATGGAGACTCTGCGATCTCCTCGTCAGTCAACGAACGAATTTTCGCACGAGCCCAGTTGTCGTATTCCTTTGCTGGTCCTCGTCGAACGTGTAGTCCTGAACGCTCTGCGTCCGTATCGCCTGTAGCGCGACCTGTACCAGGCACATACGTTGGCACCATTTTCGCTTTGAATCCCTTCAGGAATTTGTTGATATTGTTTGGAGCAATTTCGTTGTAGTTTTTTCTTGAGCCGGTGAGACGCTGACCCGCATAAGCAGATGGAACAAGAATAGCTTTAAGACCAAGAGCCTCAGCAGTAACTACTCCGCTGTCAGCATCGGATCTTGCAATCTCACGAGCAACACGATCACCAACAGTCTTACGCAAATCACCTACTGGCACATTTACGACTCCACCACTGTCCGGATATTTCAGTGCATAACTAAGAAATGTTTGCTCTTTTTTGCCAGGCTTTGGTAACGCTGCTTTGACAATCTGATCTTCTTCATCTTCAAGAATGTTCTTTGACCACAACACCTTTTCGACAGTCTCAGCTCCACTCCAACGAACACCATGCGGTTCGCCTTTGGAAATATAGATCCTGTCGTGGCCGCGCTGCATTGCCTCGAACAACATTGACTTAATGACCAGGAGCTGCCAGTCCTTCTCGAATGGCGGAAAGATAATTCCATCTTTGTATTGCTGCGTTTTCGCCCTGGCTTCTTCAAATTCCAGAATGTCACTACGAGCTGCGTCCCTGTCAGCCGCATCGAACTCAAAATCAAACGGCTCTGCCTTGTCAGAAAGTGTGGCTAACCCACTTTTCAATCCGACCGATACTTTATTCAACGCTTCTGAAAGCGGCACCCAGATCTTGTAAAGCTGTCCAATGGCATAACTGTGAGTAGCTTCATCCTCGATGAACTTATTTACCTTTTGTACCCAGGCTTCTCTCCAAGGCGCATCCGGTCCAGCTTGAAGTTGCCGATATTGAACAGCACTTGGAGCAAGATCACCCTCATCCATTAAACTTTCGTGAGCTTGTTTCTTTGCGCGTTCTTGAGCATCCTCGATGGTGCCCTTGGACATATCCCAAATATCAAGGGCATCCGGATGCACTTCCCACTCACGAGTGTCAGCACGATTCTGCTGATACAAGGCTTCTTGCCAGGTTAGCGAATCGACTCCTTCCTTGGGTATCTCAACCATGGCCTCGTAATCTGTCAGCGCGACCTTGGTATCGATTGCATTCAGCTCAGCATCAGTGATCTGGAATTGTTGTTTCGCTCGATCGATCGCACGAACAAACAGCTCGTCTCTCTGATCCTGACCCATCATGCTGGTTTTTTCTTGCGTGAGCTTTTGTTCGATTCGATAAGCCGTGAACAGCATGTTCTCTGCCCAGGTAAGCGTAGGAGCGAGGCCAGCCCTCTCCATCTCAGATGGGAAATAGGCTTCCGTTAATTCATTAAGTCGAGCTTCAGCATTCTCCGCTACTCTGCCGGCATCAGATCTAATGAGCGACAAAAGATTCTGTGCTGCATCAGAATAATCACCTTCAACCAGACTGATTAACGCTTCGAGAACGTCTGCATTCATTATGCTTTTCGGCGCTAACAAATCCTTTTTAACTTTATCGAGTCTCTTATCGAGCTTCTTATAATGAATCTTGGCGTTTTCCTCCCATTCTTTGGCCTTCTGCGGATCAGCGCCAGTCTGCTTCCTGGCCTCCTCGATCATGTCGTTCTTCGGAGTTCCATCCCAGTCAGGACCACCACCAACTGAGCCATCAGCATTCAGGAATTTGTCGTCATACCCATGGTCCTCGTAGATTTCTTTTGATTTTTCTTCGACACGATCACGTATCGCCTGGGCCCAATCAGACTGCATCTCATCGATGTAAATAGCTGGATTACCATTTTCATCTTCTCGAACATCGAATCGAACATGAGCAACGTAGTTCGCATTGTCCTCAGACCAGTGAGCGTCGTAGGTAAACAATGTGTCTTCAGGATTGTTCCAGGTGAATAGTAATTCTTCATAGTCTTCACCCATTGGCTCAAGCATGTACTCTTTCCAGCGACCGCTTCCCACTTCTCCTTCGTAGTCTCCTGCTCCATGATGTTCTTGAGCCTGTTGTTGAATGCTGTCGAAGTCGGAGTCGTATCCTAATTCATCACCGTCATGATAAAGAACGTAGTCACCATCGCTATCTGTCCTGACCATGTATTCGCCGGAATGCCATTCCTTCTCCGAATTTGCGTGTAACCATTTCTCTCGTGCTTCCTCGTAGTATTCGCTTTCAATTTCCTCAATCGTTGTTTCGCGAGCCTCCTCCTCCATGTCTTCTTCTGACGTACCGTCCCAGCCAAGATCCTGTTCGTCTTCTTCCCTGAATTTATTCCACTTGTGATCGTCGTGAACTCTATCTAAATTGTCTTTGTAGTAATCTCCCCAATGCTGATCTGACACCTCTTGCCATTCGTCATACCAGCTATCTTCATCTGGTTCGCTTTCATAGTCTGGATGATTTTCACCACTGAAGTACGGAGCGTCTTCCGGATCTCCTCCTCCTACTGGATGACTAACAGTGACCGCAACCATGTTCCGCTCGATGAAAGTCAGTACCGCATCTTTAGGAATCTTCTTCGGTTTGGTGCGACCAAAGGTTTCAAGTTGGAGAGTTAGATCCTCCCATTGCTCATCCATGAGTGAATAGTCACGCTGCTCATTAGCAGGCAAAAAGTCTTCAGCCGGATGTGCATCCTCCCATTGTTGAAGTACCTTCTCAGCATTGACGCGAACCGAGCCGGCTTCGCCAAGTAGATCTACTTCTGCGGGGAACAGAGTTTCGTAGACTTCTTTCCTGGCTGCTTCAGCTTTTTCCTTGAGCTGTTTGAGTTCAGTTCTCAAGCGTCTCTGTTCAGCTATCTTCTCGACCATATCTCTTGGCAAGAACTTTTCTAAATCCGGTAATTGGTCTTCAACACCTGGACCTGACCATGCCCTGGATGTAGCCAGTTGATAGATGTCATTCCAGATAACGTCCTGGAACCAGGTCGTCGCATCCGGATCAACTGGCTTACCCTTCGCATCTTTTTCAACTACAAAGCGCAACCACTTGGCTTCTATTTCCTTGAATCCACCTTTCTTGATCTGGCCCAGGATGAACTGATCCCAGGACCCTGCCGATCCGGCCTTCATGTCAGTTTCATTGAAGGCTTTCCACAGCTTCGAGAAGAAGGTCGGAGTTGACACATGACGTAACCGGCCACGTTTTTTATCTCGTGCGTATCCACCAGGCGTCTGAACGTAGGTACTGGCCTCAGCAATCATCGAGTGGATCTGGCCATCAGTGAGCAGAGTTGGTTTGCCGGTAATCCTCAGCCAGAAATTCTTGAAAGCCTTGACGATCGCATCGAGTAACTTCCTGGCTTTGCTGCCAACTTCCCTGCCGGCCAGGACTCGCTGAGCGGTATGCGCTATAAATTCTTCAGCGGCGATCCGTCGCTCATCCAGGTTGTCCCAATTAAGTTCTTCGTATGTGTTTGTAATTGCACGGACTTCTTTCGGAAAGGACTCCCATACCTGGTCCATGATTCTATTGAAGTCCCAGGGCTCCAGAATCTGGTGTATGCCGAAGTGACCGACGACTTCATGCAACATGGTCTCGATCGCTTCCTGGGTATCAGTGACGTTGTTGGCAATAATGTAGACCGTATCTAACCAGCCGCCCTGGTCGTAAATGCCGGTCGTGTTCCTACGATCTTCCTCAGTCTCTAACGATGCCTGGAGATGCTTTGGCAGATCCTCGACAGCTTCCACGACACGTACCGGAGGCACGGTGCGGAACATACGATAGATCGGACGAAGCACATCCTGAACTTTTTCAACGGACACTCCTTTGCCGTTATTTGTCGGTGGACGTTTGTGCTTGTATTTGTGATTACGATCGTGGTGTTGGTACATATCGCGACTTAAAGGCATGAACGTGCCATCAGGTTGACGAACAGCGACATCCAAGGCCATCAATCCAACTTGCTCTCCGACTGACATTGCATTTTTAGCTGACTCAAAGTCATCTGCAATAGCGACCATCGCATTTGCATTCGTCAAAGCTGCTGCCCGTAATAAAGCCCCAGCTCCAGTTCCAACATTGCCGGTTCGCATTTTCTTCAGGTTCTGTACTGGCACTGTGCCGACAATGTTGTGAGCGGTATTCAGCAAAATAATATGCTCGCCTTCGGGCATGTTGTTTGCCAAATCAATAACAGCAGAAGGATCTGCCACTACATTCTCACTGGGCTTTCCATACTTACGGAATCGACGTTCTTTGATTGATATTTCTTCTGTTCTCAACAGAGGTTCGATATCAATAATTTCACTGTTTCCAATGCCCATGTCTGGTTCATGCCACGACGCTTTTCCTTGACCGTGGGTCACAACAATAGACGACTCAACCGTAATCCCTGTTCCTTCTAAAGACCTCCCGATTTTTTTGAATAGCTTGGTATCAGGTTCGCTGTGGAGGGCATTGCCGGTAGGATGCTGATGCACCATCCACACTCGTCTTGCACCTTTAGTCTCGAAGATAGAGCCCATTGCAATCGCCGGTTCAAGACTGGCTGAATCAGTATTGTTGACACTGTGACGAATGAGAGATTTTATATTGCCTTTCTCGTCGGTCATCAGAAGCATCAAGCTCTCTTGGGCTTCACGCCTTAACGGCGCAACAATATGAGCGACTTGCTCTGCTGCTTGCTGGCCAGTTCCAGTGATCTTATTCTTGCCGGCCTTCATTACGCCGGTCTCTATTAACCTGACATTCGGACTCGTGTGTTCCCAGTGTTGTTTGCCAGGTGTCCACTTTTGCATTGATCCGAGATTACCGCTCGCAACAGCACGAGGATTGAAAGTCGCATCAGCGATTGTGTAGCTGACATCTCTTTCCTTGATCTCAAGCGGCGTCATCTCAGTAGCTGCTTCATGAATTGGAAGTCGTTTGAGCAATACAATCTCTCGCGTCTCAAACGGCACACCTTTGTTATCGATGTTGACCGTGATGATTGCATCGAATCCGTCAGCTCGTATGGCGCTACTGAGGGCTTCACCAGTTAGCCCACCGTACTGATCACTAAGGACTCGCTTCCAGGAGAACTGGTCGTAGATCTGCTCTACATTCGCTCCTTTAGAATTGAGTGGAATAAGCAACGGCCATTTGACTGATGCTTCACCTCGCACCCATCCTGGCGGAAGTGGAGATGTGATCGCACGATCATGAAGAACATAGTTGCCGGCTGGTTCAATGTGTTGCTGGAATCGCTCACCCATGTCCGGAGCAGGCTCCGTGTTCCGCATGTAGAACAGACCACCATCTACAAATTCTTCCCAGGCAAAATCAGTACCGCTCTCCTCTAATTTCAATTCAGGCGCAATGAATTGCGTGAATGGTGTGCCTGTCCACTGTTTGAATTGTGGCATCGTCATCACTGACACTGATCCAAGCCCCTCCCATCCTTCTGGATAAGCATCGCGATACCCGTTCACTGCATCGCTATATCGATCGAATCCGAGCATGACTTTATGCTCATCGAAATTGTTAGGAGCAACTACTTTCTTGTGATCGATCCTTTGGTTGATGATGAAGACTTTCTGTGACTGCGGATTCGGCCCCATGAACACATCGAGCTGATCTTTGTCTCGACCTTGCACACCTTTTATGTACCCATAATCCCAGGGCAATACTGACATCCATTTTCGCCCGGTCTTCGGATCTTTGCCGCGCCTGGTTGATCCCTTGGGGTTCTCGACCGTGATCGGCAAACCATGGAATCTCCAGTGTCCTTTCTCGTAAGTGCCAGCCTTCAGTAGCTCGTCGCTCTGTTCCCTGATGTCGTACTGCGATGTCTCAGCTTCATGAGCTGCGCGGCTCATCCTGGCTCGTTGCTCAGCGACACTATCTTCAGACCATTTATTAACTACTTCAGGACGCTTCTCATCAGCAGTTTCCTGCACAACATCGATCGTCGGTATCCTGGTAGCCTGTTCAGGATCGAAGATGCGATATTCGATCTCATCAAAGTTCGTGCCCACTCCCTGGTGAATCGCGCCATCGTAGCCTTTGCGCTTCATGCGCTTCACCATTTCCGGGTCATCCAGGACGGAATAAAGATCCACGTACAAGCTGTCAACACGCTCTGGTGCGCGTTCCAAAACTTCGGCTGGACTATCGAACTCCTCTGCGAATCTTTCTTCCCAGTTGTTGGTGTTCATGATCCGATCGCCCAGGTTCTCGACAACATGACGCACTGCTGTATCACCGAGCTTCCTACGGATCTCGGATAGATCGACGAACGGATCATCCTTTGAATTGATGAACGGATTGTTGATCGCGATCGTGTAACCCTGCACACGAGGATCTTTGGCTATCCGATCCTTGGTCCTGTCATTAGGTTCTTTCGCGTAAGCCGTTGCAGTCTTCAGGCTTCCGAATGACAGCGAGCCTACCCTGGTCTGGAACTCCTCGTCTTGGTCTTCACGTAAACCATGTTCGCCGCGCCACACGATGATTGGCTGATCTTGTTCGTCAACAATCGTGCCTTCTGGTTCGTCCGGAGGTTCGGCTGCCTTTTGTATCGATTCAATAATACTTTCAGCCTGGTCCTTTAATTGAGCGATCCGATCAACATCTTCCTCTGAGACAGTATCCAGTTCCTCGAAGATGGTGACGAGTTCAGCCCTCTGAGATTCATTAAACTGATTCCATCGAACATCGAGACGAGACTTGAACTTTGGTCCCATCCTGGTCATGGCTGCCGGATAAGACTTCTGCACCCTTGCATACTCATCGATCGCTCGTTGCGCCTTTGCCCTGACCTCCTCCGTAACCTCTGCAACTTGAGGAATCATGTCGTACTTAGTTGCCAGCCGATCGACTGCATCGAGCATGGCATTGATATTCTGAACGGCTGTCAGAGACTCTGGCTTTTGCACCAGGTTAATTAACAGACCTTCAATACCTTCTCCTTCGAGGAAAGCAGTTTCGAGTGCCATGTCGGTGATGCTTGGGAATCGTTCTCTGAGTCGTTCACGCAGATCTCTCGCCCATTCATTGCTGACCATTCTCTTTGGAGCTGTTGGCGCTGTTGCTCTCGGATGAGTTTGCAGCTCAGGTAATTCGCCAACGAGATCGGCAAGCTGATCAGGCACATTGATTCTGTCAATATCATGTTCACGCCTGGATATTTGTTCGCCGGCATGCAAGCGCCTGGCTTCTCGTTTTTTGTGACGCGGAACACCATCCCTGCCTTCTTCCTTCTCAATGCTGGCTCCTTCACGCAGACCTTTGAGCGTCTTCAGTCCCTTCGGATTCATGACGACTCGTTCACCATCATTGATCCAACGACCGAAGCCTTCCTTGGTTAGCGTGTACTGCTCGTCGATCGTCAGCGGATCGCCGGCAGCAACCCGCTCCAGGAGATCCAGGGAGACCTCAACTGTCTCCAGGCCGAACTCCTCAGCCTCCTCCTCGGTAATCTCGCCCTTCTGCTCGTCAGCCAGCCTGGCTCTCGCCGCTTTGAACTTCGGCGGATCAGGTATATCGTTCTCCTCGACACTGCGATAGAACGGATGTGCCATGCCGGCCAGGGTGCCACCGACACCAGCACCAACCGCTGCTGATCGGTAGAGCATTGCCCGGCCTTCTTCAGTCTTCAGTATCTCGACCAGGGCTTCACCAAAAGTCATCTCCTCGTTGATGATGCCTGTGGTGTAACCTTCCTGGATGAGCTGCGTCAGTGGCTCCTGGATGGCCTCAGCGCCGGCAGACTTGAGGATTCTGGTCAGTAGCTTGCCACCTTCCCTGGTCAGGATTCCGAGTGGTATGCGCTCTGTCAGGATCTCAGCGGCTGCGAATATGGTGCCATCCATCGTAGCCTGGCTGTGAGATCTGCCGGCCTCGATCGACGCAACATACTGATCTGCGAATACCTGGCCGCCCATGAGTGCAGCACCCATGGGCGGCCAGGTATTCGCAGATCAGTAT
>Ga0114923_10000506_pt1 | contig 30536 bp, 30 predicted proteins | sample SumtaG_FD_89578 | JGI IMG/M metagenome (GOLD analysis project Ga0114923, IMG submission 89578) | Deep subsurface microbial communities from Indian Ocean to uncover new lineages of life (NeLLi) - Sumatra_00157 metaG | ecosystem: Environmental > Aquatic > Marine > Oceanic > Sediment | place: near... | reverse complement strand
GAGTCGGGTCAAATCTCATCCTGCTTGTAAGGGGCAAAAAGCTCGGGTCTCACAGATCAGGCACACGTATACGCTATCTACAAGCAAACAAGCCCCTATTGTAAGTGGGTCAGGACCGCATGTCGAATATGGTGCCGTGTTTGAGGCTACCAGGTCACATCAGTGACCCGATCTCAAAAAAAGATGCCCCTTAACGGCCTGCAAACACGACAAGACCGCTCAAAAGAATTTTTGTTTGGGCAACACCTTGTGTAGACTAAACAATGGTGCCATTCGTCATATTAGGATAAATAATCATAATAAACCATGATGGCAGATATCAATTATCAGGTTGCGGAGCTGGCAGAAAAAGCAAGGGCCGGGGACAGGGCCTCGCTGGAACAACTGGTGAATCATTTCCATGAGGAGATTTTCCGCATGGTGTATTACCGGACCCGGTCACGGATGGACGCAGAGGATTTAACCCAGGAGATCTTCATGAGAATGTCAAAAAACCTGCCCGGCCTGAAAGACGCAGGCCGGATAAGGCCGTGGCTGTATAGCATTGCCTTAAACCGTGTCAGGGATTTTCATAGAAAAAAAAGGATACTCTCTTTTTTCGGCACGACAACAGAGCTGGATGCTGTTGCCCAAGCCACGGCAGGGAGCAGCAACAATCCAGGGGACAACGTGATACAGAAAGAATTCCAATTGCAGTTTCACCGGTTCACAGAGGGTCTGTCGCGCTGGGAACGTGAAGTGTTTATGCTGCGATTCGTGAATCATCTGAGGATCAGGGAAATTGCCGAGGCCCTGAAAAAAAGTGAAAGCACGATTAAAACCCATTTGTACAGGGCCTTGAAAAAATTCAGGGAGAACCCGGAATTCCGCGACCTGTTGAGAGGAGGAGTATTGTGAAAAGCAACGACCTCCATCTGAACGAAGATCAAGTCATCCGCTCTGTTGTGGATGAAAACGACTTGTCCGTTGCCGTGCGAGACCACCTTTCCACGTGTCTTGCGTGCCAAAGGAAAAAGGAGCAAATTGAAAAGGAGTTGACCAGCCTGTGCCGCATGGCAAAAGAGTCCGCCCCTTTACCACGGCAAGAGATCCGGCTCCCTTTTCATAAGCCGCGCTTATGGTCCTGGCGGCCTGTTTTTGCTACCGGGCTTGCTGTTATCCTGTTGATAGCCGGGGTTTGGTGGTACGGACTCGTTACGACCTCCAAGGAAAAAATGACGGCCCAGATCATCGGAGAAGCGGAAAAGGACCGTCAACTGACGGCTGAAATAGATGCCCTGGAAGAATACGCTCCATATGATTTTTATCCGGATATCTCCGGGGAATCTGATCCTGATTATTTTGACGAATTTTTGGAGTTTGTAGTTCCTTTGGAAGAAAATCAAAATAAGGAGGCATAAATGAAAAAAGTAATGCTATTTGCACTGATTTGTTTTTTTGCGGCATCGGGCATCGGCCTTGCGAGGAGGCCTGCCGGTATTGGAGGATTAACGACACCATCCGGCAAATGGTGGCGAATGCCTGAAGTAGGGAAAAAACTTAGTCTGACCGGCAGGGAACAGCAAAAACTTGATGACCTGTTTGTCCAAAACCGGCGGAGATTGATCGATCTTAAAAGCAATATGCAAAAACAAAGGCTTGAGCTGGAGCAGGTTCTCGACCAGCCGAATTTTAATGAGCCTGCATGCATGGATCGGTTCAAGAAATTTCAAGACGCCCGCACCAATCTTTGCAATGAACGATTTAAATTTCTGGTTAAGGTGCGGAAACTGCTTGGCCTTGACCGATACCGGCAACTCAAAACAGAATTTCGTGATCGTCGAATGTGTCGAACGAAAGGAGAGCAGGGACGCATGGGGCCTATGAAAGGATCGGGATCTTGGGAATGTCCGTGATGATCGGCCTACCACCTTTTGACCCCGTCCGCCATGCCGGACGGGGCTTCACATCTTCCAACATATCCGAGTCGGGAACTCTCTCTTTTTATTATTCATATTGACAATTCAAAACCGCGATAATAAGGTGGTCTTAATTAGTGTTTTTCTATACCCCGTCCGCTTGCGGCGGGGTAGTTCATTTTGCTCAACCTAAATGGGGGTCTATCAACAGACCGCGCATAGACAGGGTAAAAGAGGGAGTTATTTGTGCATATAATAGACTATCGTGTTCGGATTCCCAAGGATCAAGCGCGGGAGTTATCTCAGGATTGTGAATACTGTGTTATTGAAGATATAACACATAATCGAACCTATAAAGTGAGATTCCACGATTATCAAAGAATATATTCGATTCCAGGGCTCTATGAACATCTTTTTTGCGAAAAGCTAAAATGTCGCTCGCCGGAAATAGTATGCGGCTTGCTTGAAGAAGAAATGAAAAAGTCTCAGATCGAAGCAAAGGATATCGTTGCTTTAGACCTTGGCGCAGGGAATGGAATGGTTGCGGAACAATTACGTCAAATCGGCATAGAATCCGTGTATGGGATCGATATTATAGAAGAAGCGGCAAAAGCGGTTGAACGAGATCGTCCTGACATTTATAAAAATTACTATATCGTAGATCTTACGCAAATCTCCGACTCGTTTCGCAAGAAACTTAAATACAAAAAGCTCAACTGTATGACTGCTGTTGCCGCTCTTGGTTTCGGCGACATACCTCCAAAAGCGTTTGCAGAAGGATTTAACTCCCTAACAATTCCTGCATGGGTTACTTTTAATATCAAGGAAGATTTCCTTTCTGATGACGACTCCACTGGTTTTTGTCTGCTAATTCACAAAATGATAAACGCTGAAATCTTTGAAATGCATTCTCTGAAGCGTTATCAGCATCGACTGTCAATCCAGGATAAGCCTCTATACTACATTGCAATCGTTGGAGAAAAAAAAGCAGAGATCCCCCAAGAATGGTTCAACTTGAGTGGAATGCAAAAAGGCGGGAAAGCGGATTGAGCAGATTTCCCCTCCTTGCCCTGCCTGCAAATATATTTCAAGCCAAAAACATGAGAGAGTGCTTCAAAATGGTCCGTTAACCTCAACTATAGAGGGTGCTATACACTGATCCTCAAGACCCCGTCTCACAAAAAATGTGAGCGGGGTTTTTTGCTGTTTGAGGTTGGAAAGGAAGATTGGCGTCATGTTAGTCAACAACGTCCACTAAATTTCCCTCCCTAAATTTCCGATGTCCCCTATACGGCCCCGCGACACAACCCGTTCCGAAAACATTAACTCAAAATCCAAGCAGCGCGACCAATTTGTCGGCAGCATCCTTGTTGAGGGTCCCTTTGGCCTTAGCAAGATCGACCGTGTAAAGGCCCAGGCATTTGTAAAGCAAAAGGACCTTTGGGGCATCCTTTTCTATTGCCTTAATATGGGCTGTCACGGTTGCAACATCTCCACGGGCAATCGGCCCTGTCAGGGCATTTGGTATCCCTTTTGCGCCGATATTATTCAGGGTGCCCCTGATCAAAGGAATGAGGGCATTAAAAGAAGTATTACCAGGCAATCCCGCTGCTTTGTTTAACTCAAGGGCAAGGTGTATCAGGGTTACAAGATAGTTGGAGGCCGCTACGGCTGCCGCGTGGTACAGGGTCTTTTTTTCTGGTTTAATTTCTAAGATTATACCGCACAGGTCAGCTACAATTTGCCGGGCGATCGGGAGGGCGTCCCTGTCACCTTCGACCGTGCAAAAAGAACCCGGCACCAGGCGGATTGCCTGATCCACCGAGGCAAAGCTCTGGAGCGGATGAATACTTGCGACCACGGCCCCGGAATCCCTTGCTGACGACAGGATATCTGATGAAAGGGCCCCGCTGCAGTGAATCACAACCGCGTTCTTTTCAAAGCCCGAGTGTTCGGAGATCCTTGCGCACGTGGATTCAATCAGGTCGTCGGGCGTGGTAATGAATACAATGTTTGCGCCTCGCGTGACATCCCACGGAGAATCCGAGAATCGCTCTGAGCCTGTTGCCTCAGAGGCCTTGCGGGCTGTCTCAAGGTTACTCGTGGCCACCCCTGATATGCAATAGCCTGCATCCCCAAGGAGTTTGCCTATGGCCGTGCCTACAATCCCGCAATCGACTACGGCAATTGCGGGCTTTATTTTTCCGGCGGGAACAGCTTGCATGTCCCTACCCCCTCATCCTCTATCTGGAGTGTCACGTGGTTGATTTGAAACTCATCGTTTATCAGATGCGTCAACTTCTCAAGGATTTCTTTATTGCGTCCCATATTTTCAACAATCACGTGCGCGCTTAATGAATCCACCTGAGAGGTCAGGCTCCATACGTGAAGATCGCACAGCCCGGTAACACCGTCCACGGAAAGCATTGCCTGCTTAATGCTGTTCAAATCAATATGAGGCGGCACCCCCTGCATGAGGATGTTCACCACGTCCCACAGGAGACGCCACGCGCCGTAGATGATCAAAAGCCCGATTAGAATACTGACAAGCGGGTCAAAGATCGTCCATCCGGTCAGGCTTATCACAACAGCCGCAAAGATTGCCCCCACTGATCCGGCGGCATCCGACATAAGATGAAACAGGGCCCCCCTTATATTTATACTTTCCGCTCCGGCCTTATGCAGGAGATGGATGCCGAACAAATTTATCATCAACCCCAGGGTGGCGATAAAAAGCATGGGTATGCTTTTTACGGCGGACGGGTTCTGAAAACGGCTGTATGCCTCCCCGAAGATCCAAAGCGCAATCAGAATGAGCAATACCCCGTTGATAAAGGCGGCGACTACTTCAAAACGGTAATACCCATAGGTCTTGGTTGGAGAAGGTTTCTTGGCCGAAAGCCAAAAGGCGAACAGGCTTAGCCCCAGGGCGAACATATCCGAGAGCATGTGCCCTGCGTCGGAAAGAAGCGCTAAGCTGTTGGTCCAAAGGCCGCCCAGCACCTCGGCTATAAAGAAGAAAGAAGTCAGGACAAGGATAACGCGGAGCCTTGACTCGCCTGTCTCTCGAATGTGCATGTGGTTCTGATTGTGATGATGGCGTTCCACGAGAGGATCTTACCCCAGACAACTCAGATCACTTATTTGATTGAGTGGCGATTTCGACGACTTTTCTCTTCAACTCAATGTTGTTTTCGAGCGTGTAGGTCTTGGAGACTACCCGCAAACGGTCTTCCGCAAACAGCTGAATGCACTCCGGGTAAAGCTGCCATTCGAGCTTCAGGCCTTTCTCCCTGACAGTATCAATGGTGTCATCGGGGGTGATCTCAAAAGCCTTTTGTCCAATAATGGGCCCGGTGTCTTCTCCATAGTCAACAAAATGTATTGTGCACCCCCCTGTCTTGCAGCCATAGCGGTACGTGTCGCCATAGCCGTCCACGCCCGGAAAGGACGGAAGAAGAGCCGGATGGATGTTCATAACTCGAGGGTGTGACGGATCTGTATTCACGCGGTCAATGAAATACGGGGTGAGTACTCGCATGAAGCCTGCCAGGGCCAGAAGGTCAAACGGGTATGCCTCCATCTCTCGAAGCAGGGCGGCCTCGGCAATGGCCCTGGTACAAAGGTATCGCTCCAGCTTTATTCGGTCCTCGGAGGCAGGGAAGAGAGATTGCTTGGCAAATATTGTTTCCAGATCAAAGTCCCTGGGAACCAGATCTTCCAGCGGTCTTCCACGGGTCTCTCTTATTATGGCCTGGTAATCGACCACAAAGGTGGAGATTCCATGCTTCTCAGCCCTCTTGAGACCGTAGGCCTCTGGGTCATCCGAACCCACAAAGACGACACTTGCATCTATTTGGTTCGACTCGGAGGCATCGATAATAGCCTGAAGATTGGTCCCGCCTCCTGAGAGCAGGACACCGATGCGGATCTTGTGAGCCATAAATGTGTGACTACCAAGGGGCTTTGAACCTGTCAATAAGAATACGGGCTCGACGGGCTTATTTTTATCTTGACTTTGAATCTATTAGAATCTATAGTTTTTTAATGCAAAGTCACAGACTTGCACGTCTTCTGCAAATCATCGTTGAGGTTAGAGCACAGCCTGACAAACCCCCCGATCGAATCGCAAAGGCCTTTGGGATATCTACCAGACAATTCTACTATGACCGGGATCAACTTGCCCAAATGGGATTTCGGTTTTCACGTGAAAAAGGCCGGTTCACTATCCTTAGCGATCCTGTGGTCACCATTGGGAATCTCCCGCTCAGTGAACTCCTGGCCCTTGTCCTGGCTACTCGCCATCTGTTTGCCACAAGAGATTTTTCAGTCGTGCGGCGTGCGCTTACAGGGCTTTACAACATTATTGATCGGTTACCCGATCCCCAGAAACAGCTTTTGAGGTCGGTCATACAGGATGTTATTATCAATGACGGCTTTGGTTGCAGGCCTGACGTCTTCGAAGACATCGTGCGTGCGGTTGACGAAAAGAGGCGTATCCTGGTGCACTTTAGGCGTGCCGTTACAGGGAGCCGAACCGCGCTTGACCCGTTTGCGCTCTGTTTTAAGAAATCCAAACTCTTTTTGGATGCTTATGCGGTTGAAAGAAAGAGACGAAGACGGTATAGACTGGGAACCATAGACAAGATCGTGTTTACCCCGTTTTACAGGCCGGAATATTCGTGGAAGGAAGGAACTTAGGGGCTTCGCCCCAACTCAGCAGTCTTTGCGCCTGGTGAACTATTAACTAAAAGGGAAATAAATGGGACTTCAAAAAGGCCTCATCCAAGTCTATACCGGCGACGGGAAAGGAAAGACTACGGCTGCGCTTGGTTTGGCTATGCGTGCTGTGGGCCGCGGGTTGAGAGTGGTGATGATCCAGTTTTTAAAGGGAGACCGCGAAACAGGAGAACTCAACATGGCCGGACATCTTGACCCGAAATTCATCATCAAACCCATGGGAAGAGACGGCTTTGTGGATCGGTCTAACTCTGATCCCGGAGATATAGACCTGGCGCAGGCAGCCCTAAAAGAGGCCCGGAAAATATTTGATAATAAGGCGTGCGATTTACTCATTTTGGATGAGGTCAATGTAGCTGTTTCGCTGGGGCTTGTTGACGAAGATGTGGTCCTGAAACTTATGAATGACAAGCCTCACGACATGGAACTGGTTCTTACAGGGCGTGATGCCCCTGCATCATTCATAGACAAGGCTGATCTGGTGACCACCATGGAATGCACAAAGCATTATTTCAACCAGGGAGAGGCCGCGCGGGTTGGCATAGAACACTAAGCAACTGTATCTTAAACAGGAGGTAACGTTGAAACAGCCAAATCCTTCGACCTTAAAATCATGGATTGAGTTAAACCGGCTCTTAAAGGAAAAAAAGAATCTAGAGGGATTGCTCCACGATAGAGTCACGGGCCTTCCAACTATTCCACTTCTTTTTGCTGAGATTGAAAGGATACTGGAAGACCACAACCAGGTGGGCTTACTCTGCGTGGACGTGGTTAAGTACAGCAAAATCGAAGAAATTTACGGCTATAAAACCTTTGACAAGGTAATGCAAATGGTGGCTGATATCCTTGAGTCACTCATTGGAGGATCACTTAGGGAGGCCGATGTCATATCCCAGCTTATGATAAGCGGCAACACCTTTGCCATCCTGCTTTCACCTCCTCGAAAGAAAGCTGTACTTCAAGATGAGGACCTTTTAAGGATCAAAAAAAGGATAAATTTAAAAATAACCAACGCCATTCGCGACTCTATCGATTATGCGTTATTTCAAAAATTCGGCTGTTATGTAGGGAGTGCTATCCTCAATTATGACAAGGCCATCCGCCTTGAACGCCAACTTTACACTGCTATGGAGGATGCACTCGAAGATTCGGCATCTGAAAGAGATAAAGATGCTAAGAGAAGAATGGAGCAACTTAAAAAGATAATTAAAGAAGAGGAGGTTTACACCCTCTTCCACCCAATAGTTAAACTTCCGGAATATGAGATCATAGGATACGAGGCCTTAACCAGGGGGCCGGGGCAAGGTGAATTCGAAAGACCGGACAAACTGTTCAAGGTTGCCTATCAAAGTGAATTGCTTATCGAGCTTGATAGACTCTGTAGAAAAAAGGCTTTAACCGCCGCATCCGATATGAATCCCGAGCACATGCTTTTTTTGAATGTTGAGCCCGGCTCGGTAAACGATCCGGAACTAAGACAAATAGCAGCCTCTACACTTTTGCTCGATTCCAACTTAACCCCTGATCGCATCGTTTTGGAGATTACAGAGCGCTCGGCCGTAATGAATTTTTCGGCCTTTAGAAATGCCCTTGAATACTTCCGGGCTTTGGGCTTTAAAATAGCAATCGACGATGCAGGAGCAGGCTATGCAACCCTTCAATCCATAATAGAACTAAAACCCGACTTCATAAAGCTTGATATGTCCCTGATTCGAGACATAGACTCGGACAATGTAAAACAACAACTGGTAAAAGCCCTAAGAAGATTCAGCCAAGAAACGGACGTAAACATGATAGCCGAAGGAATTGAAACCAAAGCCGAGCTAAAAACCTTGTTAAAGATGAACATAAATTTGGGCCAGGGATTCATCTTTGCGTATCCAAGCGAACCGTTTCCAAAAATCAGAAGGGGGATATAATTCGGTCTGTTGCCGCGTAGAATAATTGCTGCCGGGACGAAGATTAGCAGGGCGGAAATCTTCAAAATAGCATTTTTCCCTTGACATGAATTACATATAATATTATATTAAATTTATTAAAAGTATAGGTAAGTGTTATTTAATTATATTTAATATGCTAACATAAAGGTTGACTATGGAAAATTACATTGTTTGCGAAAAAAGAGGGAACCAGCCCAGAATTCATGTGGAAATATGCCGGCATCGATGCAAAGATGCCGAGGCCTGCCAAGCCTTTCAGGGCTATATGAAGACCAATCTATCCGAGACGGTGATCGAGGGCGCTGACGCGGTTTCCTTGCAACAAACAGACACGGTTTCCACGAGGGCCGCTTAACACCTTCCAACCCGCACCCAAGAAGTCTTCCAGCCATTTTAATTCTTGACTAAAGGACGGAGAGTTTTTAAAAGTACATGTTTACGCCTTTCCCATTTTTGTGAGGGAAGTTGCCGGCCGGCGAGGTTCCCCCTGCTACATTTCTGCGGATACGACGGAGAAAGCAAGGCTTTTTGATGAATATGTTGGATAGACAGGTCGAGGTCAAGATCGAAGATGAAATGAAGCGGTCCTATCTGGACTATGCCATGAGCGTAATCATCGGCCGCGCCCTGCCCGATGTTCGCGACGGCCTAAAGCCGGTTCATCGCCGGATTCTATATGCCATGCGCGAGCTTAAGAACGACTGGAACAAACCGTATAAGAAATCGGCTCGCATTGTGGGTGATGTGATCGGTAAATACCACCCCCACGGTGACACGGCGGTTTACGACACCATCGTGCGTATGGCTCAGGACTTTTCTTTGCGCTATCCGCTGGTTGACGGTCAGGGAAATTTTGGCTCGGTTGACGGCGATGCGGCTGCTGCCATGCGGTATACCGAGATCAAGCTGATGCGTCTGGCCCATGAGATGCTCGAAGACCTTGACAAGGAGACAGTCGATTTTACGCCCAACTATGATGAAACCCTGGCAGAACCTTCAGTGCTTCCGTCAAAGCTCCCGAACCTGTTGATAAACGGTTCTTCCGGGATCGCCGTAGGGATGGCAACCAACATCCCCCCGCACAATATCAGCGAAGTAATTGATGCAGCGGTCGCTTTCATCGACAACCCGGAGATTTCCTGCGAAGAGCTGATGACCTTTTTGCCGGGTCCTGATTTTCCCACCTCAGGCATCATTTACGGTCGCAAGGGTATTGAGGACGCGTACAGGACGGGGCGCGGGATCATCAGGCTCAGGGCCCGGGTCATGGTCGAAAAGAACCCCAGAACCGGACGCGAGAGTGTCATCGTGAACGAGCTCCCTTATCAGGTGAACAAGGCGAGATTGATTGAAAAGATCTCTGATCTGATCAGGGACAAACGGATCGAGGGGATTCAATATGTACGGGATGAATCAGACCGTGAAGGTATGCGGATCGTAATCGCTCTTAAAAAGGACGCAAAGTCTAGCGTGATCATCAACCAGCTTTACACACATACCCAGATGGGGTCCACATTTGGTATAATCCTGCTTGCCATAGTCGACAAGCAGCCTCAAGTCCTCCCCGTAAAAGATCTCATTGCCCACTTTGTAGAGCACCGAAAAGAGATCGTTGTTCGCCGCACGCGCTTTGATCTGGAAAAGGCGGAGGCCCGTGCCCATGTCTTGGAAGGACTCAAGATAGCCCTGGATCATATTGATTCGGTTATTGATGTTATACGCTCTTCAAAGACGCCGGCCGAGGCCAAGAAACGCCTCATTTCGCAGTTTGAACTGACCAAAATCCAGGCACAGGCCATTTTAGAGATGCGATTGCAGCGCTTGACCGGCTTAGAGCGCGACAAGATCGTAGAAGAATACGAACAAACTATCCAGGCTATTGCCAGGTATCATGAAATCCTGGCCGGCGAGCGCTTGGTACTGAACATCATCAAGGAGGAACTCGCTGAACTTAAAGAGCGATACGGGGACGAACGCCGTACCGAGATCGTCGATGAAACCGAGGAAATCAGCATAGAGGACATGATTGCTGAAGAGGACATGGCGGTCACGGTCTCACATGCCGGTTACATCAAGCGCAATCCGATAACCCTGTACAACAGTCAGCGCCGAGGGGGTAAAGGGAAAACCGGCATGGCTACCAGAGAAGAAGACTTCGTGGATCGTCTGTTTGTGGCCTCCACCCATGACTTATTCCTGTTTTTTACCAACCTTGGGCGTGTTTACTGGCGCAAGGTCTACGAGTTGCCCCAAGCCGGACGGCTGGCACGCGGCAAAGCGATTGTTAACCTCCTTGCCCTTGGTAAGGGAGAAAAGCTGGCTACCGTGCTCCCCGTGCGGTCGTTTGAGCCGGGGCACACCGTTATCACGGCGACCAAAAACGGCATGGTGAAAAAGACAGACATCATGGCATACAGCCGCCCCAGGTCAGGTGGAATTATTGCCTTGAATCTTGTTTCAGGCGACGAACTCATTGCGGCCCGCATCACAGACGGCACACAAAATGTCTTTCTGGGGTCCAGGCATGGAAAATCGATCCGGTTTCACGAATCGACTGTACGGCCCATGGGCAGGGTTAGCCGGGGGGTTCGCGGCATGAGCCTTGCCAAAGGCGATCATATAGTGGGCATGGAGGTACTCACCAACGGGAAGACCTTGATGACGGTAACCGAAAACGGGTACGGCAAACGAACCTCCATCGACGAATATCCTGTACGAAATCGGGGCGGCAAAGGCGTGATTACCATCAAGACCACAAAGCGAAACGGGATGGTGGTCGGCATTATTCTGGTAACAGATGAGGAAGATATCATGCTGATGACTGATCGAGGCAAGATCATCCGAATGCCTGTAAAGGACATCTCCGTCATAGGGCGAAACACGCAAGGGGTTCGGTTGATAGCCATAAAGCCCGGGGAGCGGGTGGTGAGTGCGGCCCGTCTGGCGGAAAAGGACGTGTGATAGGATTGATGATTGACGATTGAATAATGACCAATGGCAAGTGATTACAGAGGAGACCGGGTGTGAAAATTGGTGTGATCGGGGCTGGCGCTTGGGGGACCGCTCTATCCAACCTGCTGGCCGAAAAAGGCTTTAAGGTCGATCTATGGGTTTTTGAAGAGGAAGTCTGCGCGGACATACTCAACGAGCGGGAAAACAAGGTCTTTCTCCCGGGGGTTTCCCTTTCTGAAAACATTCGACCTTCAAACGATCTTGATCATGTTGCTGCAAACAAAGAGATGTTGGTTCTTGTGGTCCCTTCACATGTATTTCGGTCCGTAGCCGTGAGGATGGTACACCACCCCACAGAAGAGGGCATCATCGTCACTGCCACGAAGGGAATAGAAAACGAGACTCACCTGACCGTATCAGGTATCTTGCAACAGCTTCTTCCCCCGAGACTTCAAAGCCGGATTGCGGTCCTCTCCGGCCCGAGTTTTGCCAAGGAGGTGGCGAAAAAGGTTCCAACGGCTGTTACCGTGGCGGCCTTTGATCTTGAGGTGGCAAAGGTCGTGCAGGGTGTTTTTGCCACCCAATATTTTCGTGTATATACCAGCCATGATGTGCGCGGCGTGGAAGTGGGCGGGGCACTGAAGAACGTGATTGCCGTTGCGGCAGGAATTTCAGACGGGCTTGGCCTTGGATATAACACCAGGGCGGCCCTCATCACCAGGGGTGTGACCGAGATACAGCGTTTGGGTACAAGGCTCGGGGCAAACCCACAAACCTTTATGGGCCTGGCGGGGATCGGTGATTTGGTTCTGACCTGCACCGGAAAGTTGAGCCGCAACTGGACTGTTGGTTACAAGATCGGACAAGGGATGAAGCTTGGGGCGATCCTCTCCGATATGCGCACGGTGGCCGAAGGTGTCAAGACCACAAAATCGGTTTACAATATGTCCCGAAAGATAAGGGTGGAGATGCCTATCACGGAGCAGCTTTACCGTGTGTTGTACGAAGATCTTGATCCGAAACAGGCGCTTCAAACCCTCATGAGCAGAGACCTGAGACCTGAGATCGATGAGGAGTGAGGCTTAGGATTGATGATTTTTGATTGTCGATTTTCTTAAGGACGTCTGCAAGGCTAATGCCTGAAGAAAAGAAACCTCACAAAAGTGCCGGCCATCGAAAGCGACTCAGAGAAAAATTCCTCGCCTCCGGGCTGAACGGATTCCACGACTACGAGGTCATAGAGCTACTGCTCACGCTGGGGACGCCCAGAAAGGACTGTAAAGACCAGGCCAAGGCGGCCTTGAAACGCTTTAAGACCTTGCAAGCGGTGATTGAAGCCCCGCCTGAACAACTCCGGGAGATTAAGGGGATCGGCCCCAAGAACATCTTCGGGATCAAGTTCGTCCGGGCTGTTGCCGAGCGCTACCTTCAAAAGAAGCTGATCAAAAAGGATCCTATCCGGTCTTCAAAGGAACTTTTCAATTATCTCTACCACTCACTTCGAGACAAGAAACGTGAAATCTTCAAGGTCGTCTTCTTGGATGCCCAAAACAAGATTATCGCCATTGAAGACCTTTTTGAGGGGACGCTCACTGCCAGCAGGGTTTACCCCAGGGAGGTAGTGCAGACCGCGCTCAGGCATCATGCCGCCGGTCTTTTCCTCATACATAACCACCCGTCAGGAGAGCCAAAACCGTCCCATGAAGACAGGCTCATCACACGGGATCTGATCCATGCCTGCCGGGTCATGGAAATCACGGTCCACGAGCACCTGATCATTGGCGACAACACCTATTTCAGTTTCGCGGATCACGGTTACATCGCCGAGATGAACCGTGAGTACGAGGCCCGTCGCGGGGCCTGATTACAATCCGGAGGATTTTGACCGCAAGCTGTCACACACTTTTCTCGATTTACCATGGCTGCCGCCGGCGTTAACACACAGCAGAGAATCTTCAATTGGATTCCGCTAAGCTCGAATTTACTTGACTCACAAGGTCCTTTTTCCTAAGTAAATATCATGAACTCCCCAGACGAAGACAGAATAATACAAAAATTAATGGATTATCAAAGCCAAATTCGGGAGATGGATTACAGTGTAAAGCAATATCTCTTAGATAGGGAAAATAATCCGCACCCCCTCTATGAGGACTTGATTAACGAAATCCGAAGATTTGAAAATGGGATACATAAAATTCGCAACACTGAAATTGAATTACGGCTTGACAGTCTCATGTATTCGTTACTTGTACATGAACAGGATTGGAAGCGATGGTTTGACGAGGATGCCGCGGCACCTCGCAAAGAGCATTTGGATAGTGCCGGCCAACAGTCTGAAAAGGAAGTTAATATCTTGGTTGACAGAGTTTATGCAGTTGCGGAAAAAAAGTGGGCCGAGCTGGGCGTAACAAATACTGAATCAAAAGAAGATCTGGCCGAAAGGATTCGTCCGATATATATGAAGGCTCTACAAGAGGGGCAAGAAGTGGGTTTTGTTTACAACAAAAAAACACACAGAGTTCAGGTAAAAATTAAAAACGGCGATACTTTCTGAATCTCTTTAAAGCCTACTGCCATGTTTAATTAACATCTAAAGCCTTCAGCTATGTTTATGGTTTGCTTTGCTGGTAGTAACATGTTTCTCGCCCGCTCACTTTGGCCGAATGCCTCATCTTAGATTATAATTCCGCAATACATAAGAACCGGATCGATAAAAAAATGAAATCCGCAATCCAAAATCCGCGATCCAGAACCAGCAAACATCCAGACTGCTTTGGCCTGCTTGACACGGTTTTTCCCGTAGACGAAGAGGGAATACGCACAAGTCCGCCCGAGTGCATGAATTGTTCTTTTGTTAAGTCGTGCCTGCAGGTTGCCATGCGCAGCCCGGAAGGCCTCAGGCTCCAGGAAGAAAAGGTGGACAGGGCGTATGAATACGGCCTGATCGGAAAGCTCGACCGCTGGTCCAGAAAGAAGCTCATCCACCGGGAGATAGAGGCCATGACATCGAAGAAAAAATCCTAATCCAAAATCAAAATCTGAGACTGAATTGTGCCCTAGTACCAGACCTGTCCTTTTAAGTCAAAAAGACGGATGCGCTATGGGTTAGCCGGATGGGATACACGAATTAATTGAATAGACAAAAGCTATATTTTTGCTATAATATAACAATATTATGCCTTCCTTAATAAGAATAGCGGCAAAGGCGCGGATAGCTGTTGCATTGAGTTTCATCATACTGGTTTGTGCGGTATGGTTGTTGCGACCCGCAATCCTCTTGTCCGGGCAGACGACTGCCTTTTTGAGCCAGCTCTCATCACAAGATGTCGTTCTGGTAGCAACTCCCAGCGGCGAGATTATTTATAGAAAAAACGAGAAAAAAAAATGTGTTCCGGCCTCGACCCTGAAGATTCTATCGGCCCTTGCAGCTATTCATCACATGGGCGCAACTTACAGATTCAAGACCGAATTTTATCAGGGCCCTGACCAAAACCTAACAATAAAAGGGTATGGAGATCCGCTCCTTATCTCCGAGGTGTGGCAAGAAATAGCACAAGCCCTTGCCCCGAAGCTAAGGGGCTTCAAGGGTCTTGTCCTTGATGACACATATTTTGCGCACGACATCCGGATCCCCGGGGTCGGCTCCTCCACAAACCCCTACGATGCCCCTATTGGGGCGTTGTGTGCCAATTTTAGCACGGTTTTTTTCAGGCAGGATGACACGGGCAGGATTGTCTCGGCAGAACCCCAGACCCCCATGACCCCGTTTGCCCTTGAGAAGATCCGGTTACTCGGTTTAAGTGAGGGGCGTTACACATTTTTACAGGACGGGCGTGATGCCGCACGGTATGCCGGGGATCTGATGTTGCACTTCTTGAAGGAGATGGGCAAGGTTTGCCAGGGCGAAGTTCGCACGGGCGTGGTGGGTCCTGGAGACACACTGGTTTACACTTATCATTCGATTTTCACGCTGGAGCAGGCACTGGAAAAAGTCTTTAAGTTTTCGAACAATTTCATGGCTAATCAAATCCTGATCGCCCTCGGTGCCCACGTGTATGGCCCGCCCGGCAGCCTGGCCAAAGGGGTAAGGGTACTTTCTGACTATGCCCGAGAGGTGCTACACTTAAACGATGTTGAGATTGCAGAGGGATCCGGAATCTCAAGAAAGAACCGGTTGTCAGCCCTTGATATGTTTGCTGTTTTGAAGCGCTTTGAGCCTTATCGGGATCTCCTTGTCCGCAAAGGACGGGCCCATTACAAGAGCGGCACCTTAAAGGGTGTCAAGACGAGAGCCGGATACATCAAAGGCAGATCCGGCAAGCCGTACTATTTCGTCATCTTTCTAAATAGCTCGCATGCAGATATTGACTCTGTTTTCGACTGTGTTAAAAAGAGCATCGATGATGGATAGGAGCCTTGAGATAGACAATTTAACCAAATCCTTTGGTGGCCTGACGGCCCCGGCCTTAGTGATTATTTCATTGGGCCGGGACCGGGTTATGTGATAGAATAATCTGTAAGAAAGCTCCTAAAACAAATAGGCTAATCGGAAAGCACTCACACTTGTCCCGTCCGAAGATGAAAAAGAGAGAGATGAAACTTGACGATAGGGGTTACACGGGGTCATCCCCATTTGATTCCGCACACCCATACAAGCCGGGCCAAGATCCTGCTACTGATGCCTGGTACACGACGTTCTTCATAGAAAACCACCTCGATTACTATGCCTATCCTAATCTTGTGGCTTCTCCGGAACAGGTCCGTTTTATGGTTTATACCGAGGGAGACGAGCGGTACTATCCGTGCACTGATCGTATGTTCGGTACACTCATGATGCGCCAAGATTCAGAGTTTTTACAGGAAAAATATGAAAAGGTCCTCCATAGGATGCTAGGTCTGATTGACCGGCAGATCGAGGATGAATGGGACAAGACTTTTTTGAAATCTCTTATCAAAAGCAAGTACGGACACGAGACAAGGGATGGGTTGATGATCCCCTCCCGTCTGGAAAAACGCCTTTTGAAGATCTACATTGATCGCACCCAGATAGAGGACCCGTATCTATACGAAAAGACCCAGCGAAACAAGCGGGCCTTTGAAGCGCTCAACTCAGAGGCGTTTCAGAAGGCATTGAACCTTGTTGACGATTCCGTCCTCCTTTCCTCCCCTGTTAGCCTTAATAAGATCAAAGGGCGAGTCGACTACCTGAAGCTACGGCGCCTCTTTGCCCTGTCTGCTGAAAGCGCGCCCTGGGAGTCTGATGAGATCTTGCAATACACCGCGGAGGATTACCTTAGGCTCTTCAACCGTCGTTTCACCGGAGATGGTATCGAGCCCTTGTGGCAACTCTTAGGGGTTCATGGGGAAGAGGGTACCTCACACGTACCGCAGTCTAAGAAAATCCTTTGGCTGGCCGATGAGACAGGCGGGGTGATGGTAGACTTGGTCATCATAAGATACCTGGCACAACTGGGCCACAAGATCATAGTTGCATTCAAAGACGGCCCTTTGTTTACCAAGGCTGACTTTTATGATGCGCAGGAAGACGACATGCTTTGTCGGGAACTCGAACATGCCCTTTTGATCAAGGGAAAGGGCTTGGGCAAGAATGACTTGGTCAATATTTTGAAAAGCGATAAGAATATCATGGTTGTCTCCGATGGTACACGTGAGAACCTCAACCTTCTGCTTGCCTCGACAACCTTTGCGCGGGCCTTCAAGGAGGTGGACGGAGTCATCTCCAAGGGCCCTGATCAAAGACGGCGTTTTTTTGATACCCACTTCCGGTTTACCCAAGACATTTACAGCATTGCAAGAGATGAAGACGGCTCAACTTCAGTTTGGTACAAGGCCAGGCACCCTGCCGTGATAAAGTTCTCACACCAGGACCTCGAAAAGAAGGCACAAACAATCATATCGCAGATGGAAGCAGCCAAAGAGAAAGGAATGACGGTCATATTTTACAGCGGCATTATCGGTTCTATCCCTGGTAAGGTAACAATAGCCAAAAAAATCATGAAAGCTTATACTCAGTACCTGAAAGACCAGTCTGCCGGCACCTTCATTATCAATCCCTCAGAACATTATGAGCCGGGGATGGATGCCGATGACTTGATGTACATGTGGGAGATTGTTCAACGAAGCGGGTTGATCGACATATGGCGGTTCCAGACTTATAATGATATTGTAAAAGCCTTTCAAATCATGAAGGCCAGGATTCCCCCGGAATGGGTAGGAAAGGATGCCACATTCAGTACGGGTTGCACAAAGGAGATGGGGGTTGCCGTTGAAGTTCAAAAGAAATACCCTGAAATGCAGATAATAGGGCCGTCGCAGGAAAAATTTCTAAGACGCGAGGAATATGGCATAGGCAAGATGTACGACCGCCGGTTGAGCGAACTTTGCTTACCGTAAGGCTCTTTACACCGCTTTCCTATTTATTAATACCCCCAGACCAGCGACTTATGGACCCACCCCACGTCACCGTCTGCGTGCCGGACCTTAAGCCACCTTTTCTTTCTTTTCAGAACCTTGAAGCTGACCCCTTTTTCGGCCTGGAATAAGACCCTGAAGCTGGTTCCCGGGCCCTCCCGAACATTAACTATATCACTTTTAACGATAACAGCACGGATCTCCTTAAGGAGCCGCCCGTGAATCCAGCCTATGTCACCTTCAAAATCGCGAACCCGGTACCAGTTTCCGGATTTTTTTATGATGTCAACCGGATAATACTTTCCAACCGACCAGAGGGTTTCATTATTCGTCCCAGGGCCTGAGCGCACATTAGCCTTGTCTACGGCAACACTGAGCCGTTTGGCGCTGGCGGTGCCGACGCACACCATAAGCGGCAGCAGGGTGAAGAGGAGGGCCTTTTTCATTAGCCTGTTCATGAGCTTAACAAAACCGCCTCGCAGGTTCCGGCCAGGGCGTCGCAAAACCGTCGGGCATCGTCTGCAGAACCGACGATAGCACCGTAATGCATGGGGATCGCGAGCTTGGGCTTAATTATCTTAGCGGCTTCTATTGCCTCCTCAGCGGTCATGACATAGGTCCCGGATACCGGGAGGATCGCAATATCCACCTCAAGGGAGCCCATTTCCGGTATCAGATCAGTATCGCCCGCATGGTAAATCCTCACGCCATCCACTGCCACGATAAACCCCAGCCAGCCGTTTTGTTTAGGATGAAAATTCTTGTTTGTGTTGTAAGCCGGCACGGCTTCGATCTCAATTCCCGAAACCGTGAGCTTGTCTCCGGGTTGCACTACCCGCACATCTCCGGAAAGCTTCTTGGCCGAATCGGCCTCGGTCACGATCATTGTCGAATCCTTCCGAACCTTATTGATATCCTCTGGTGAGCAGTGATCATAGTGCTCGTGGGTAACCAAGATAATATCTGCGGGCTCGCATTCCTTGATCTGAAAAGGGTCGATAATGATCGCCTTTCCGTTCCCCTTGATTAGAACCCCATCATGACCCAGCCAGGTGATGTTCTTAACAACATCGTTTACTCCCATAACTATTTCCTCCCTTACACACCATAAAACTTTACTGCCGGCAGTTCCACACAGGTCAGCTCGTTACCGTAGACGGCACCGGTATCAATGCCGATCTTGTTGTCGAGGACCAGCGGCTCCCGGAAAGGCGTGTGGCCGAAGATTACGCGCCTTCCAAAATCAAAATCAGAATATATAAATTCCTCCCGTATCCAGAGTATATCTGATTCATCTTGTTCCTCAAGGGGTACATTAGCCCTCATGCCCGCGTGGACAAAGATGTACTCGTTTGTCTCATAATATAGGCGCAGGTTGTCAAAGAAGTCGAGGTGCGCATCAGGTATAGGGCCGGCTCCGGCCAGGGGGCTTTCCTTCGAGTAACTATCGAGTGTTGCTTGCCCGCCGATTGCCAGAAAGTTGAAACTGTCGACTCCAGACAAGTAACGCTCGAGCATCAGCTCATGATTCCCCTTAAGAAAGATCACACGACTTTGTTGCTTGGCCAGGTTAATTAAATAGTCCACCACCTCCTTTGAGTGAGGGCCTCGATCGATGTAGTCTCCTATGAACAGGAGCGTGTCTTTTTCCCGGTCAATGTCTATGACGTCCATCAAGGAGATTAACTTGTCGAGGCATCCATGTATGTCGCCTACGGCAAAGATTTTTTCCATTACATCCAGTGAAGTACAAAGGCCCGTTTTCGCTCATCCAGTCGTGTTATTCCCTCTTCGAGGGCGGCCTGAATCGCCTCCCGGTATTCTTCCTCGGTGATAGGGCGCCCCAGTGCATGAATTTCAGAGGCCCGGCCGCACGGCCTGTACTGTGCCATGACATTTACATAGCTATTGGGAGAGATTTCTCCGGCCAGGAAACGCATGACCTGCCGGGTGCCAGCCAGCCTCCCGGGAAGCACCAGGTGTCGGATCAGGAGGCCTCTCCGGGCAATCCCATCCCCGTCCATCACCAGATCCCCCACCTGGCGGTGCATCTCCTTGAGTGCTTCCCTGGCTACTTCAGGATAATCCGGCGCCTCGCATAGCTGTTCGGATGCCTTTGTATCCCAGAACTTGAAGTCGGGCATATAGATATCGAACACTCCTTCCAGGATTCTCAGGGTTTCAGGCCTGTCATAGCCGCCGGTGTTATAGACTAGGGGTACACGCAGTCCGAGTTCAACAGCCTTGTCAACAGCATCTAAGATCTGTGGCACTACGTGAGATGGCGTCACAAAGTTGATGTTATGGCAGCCCCTGTCCTGAAGGAGCAGCATTGCATTGGCAAGCTCTTCCGAAGAGCAGGGAACTCCTTCGCCTTCATGGCTGATGTCGTAGTTCTGACAGAAGATGCACAGCAGGTTGCATCGGGCAAAGAATATAGTCCCCGAGCCGTGGCGCCCGACCAGGGGGGCCTCCTCCCCAAAATGAGGGCTGTAGCTTGAGACAATAGCGTGTTCGCCTGTCCGGCATATTCCCTTTTCATCTGAGAGCCGGTCTACTCCACATCCCCTGGGACAAAGGGCGCAGGACTTCAGGATTTCATAAGCCTGGGCGACTTTCTCCTTCAGGAGCCCTTTGTTGTGGGTTTCTATATATGCAGGCTTGAAGGAAGCCATAGCTTCCGAATTATTTACCCTAAAAATTTTTTTAAAAACCATAGGCGCTTAGCACTGCAACATCGACAACTTTTTGTCGATATGGAAAAACATCCAATATCCAATTCTCAATGATCAATGTCCAATGAAGGCCGGAATTCTCCCATTATAAATACTTGGAAATTGGACATTGAGAATTCGACATTGTATATTAACCGCCCCGCGAGGGCCTCTTTTTCTGTGCTGCGTGACAGAAAAAGCATAGAATCTTTGTATTCTCTTCATATTTAATGGGTACTCCATACAACAAAAAGCATTTATGTCAACTACCATATAATTTGATGAAGAAGATACAAATCTTTATTAAATATCAGTTTCCATGTCAATCCATTATTACTGCTGGGACTTGTCCCTTTTTTCAGGGGATCTTACTGTTTACCGCAAACAATATTATGCTTTCGTTAGTATAAAGGCATAACAGGATGTTGATAGAGATTGAAAAGTCTGATATTGACCAATAACCGGTCCAGGAATAGAATCCTGGCAATCAAGTGCTGCCTGTTATCTCAATGAGTTGCAGAAATTTGAAAACATGGAACCGTCAACCCGGCCAGCCTCTCCCGCTAGGTGCAAGCATTACACCTGATGGGGTGAACTTCTCCGTTTTTTCCCGAAACGCCGAATCTGTCACGCTTGTCCTCTTTGAAAAAGCATCCCCAAAAGCCATAGCTGAAATTTCTCTAAACCCTGATATCAACAGGACAGGTGATATCTGGCACATTCACCTGATCGGTGCGAATCGATCACTCAGGTACGGGTATCGAGCCGCCGGCCCGTTTGATCCCAAGGGGAAGGGGCACCGGTTCAACAAGAAGAATATCCTTCTTGATCCCTATGCCCGGGCCTTGGAAGTGGGGGAGACTTGGGGAGGCCGGGTAAGCAAAAGGTTTCAGGCTGGCAAAGGTGCCTCCTTTCAACGGCGCTGTTTGATTGTTGAGGATGATTTTGACTGGGAAGGCGACGGGCCGCTGAAGTTGCCTTTGAAAGACTGCGTCATTTATGAACTCCATGTGCGGGGATATACGGTTCATGAATCTTCCGGGGTTACAAAGCGAGGTACCTACAAAGGTTTGATCGAAAAAATTCCTTACATAAAATCTTTGGGTGTCACAACTGTGGAATTAATGCCTGTCTTTGAATTCAATGAGCTGGAAAACAAGCGGGTGAACCCAAAGACAGGGGAGAGGCTTAAAAACTTCTGGGGATACAGCACCATGGCATTCTTTGCGCCCAAGGCCTCTTATGCCTCGAATGGTTGGGACGGAAATCAGGTGAAAGAGTTTAAGGAGATGGTCAAGGCCTTTCACCATGCGGGCCTGGAAGTAGTCATTGACGTTGTTTTCAATCACACGGCTGAGGGTGACTCAAAGGGGCCGGTTATCAGCTTCCGCGGATTGGATAATTCAATTTATTACATCCTGGAACGGGGATCAAGGCGTTATCTGAATCTTTCAGGCTGCGGCAACACGGTCAACTGCAATCATCCTGTGGCTCAGACATTCATCCTGGACTGCCTCAGGTACTGGGTCATGGAGATGCATGTGGACGGTTTTCGTTTTGACCTGGCTCCTATTCTGAGGAGGGATCACAATGGCGGACTCCTCCCTGGTCCATCACTCATTGATGCTATTGAGCAGGACCCGGTTCTTGCCCGCACAAAAATCATTGCAGAAGCATGGGATGCCAAAACTAATCAGGTGGGACATTTTCCGGGACGTTGGGCTGAGTGGAATTCACATTACAGGGACGACGTCAGGCGTTTTGGCCGTGGAGACCGGGGTATGGTACCTGTGCTGGCAACACGCATCGGGGGCAGCTCTGATCTCTATCAGGCGAGCGGCCGCCGGCCGTTCAACAGCATCAACTACATAACCTGCCATGACGGCTTTACACTCTATGACTTGGTATCGTACAACCACAAGCATAATGAGGAAAACGGTGAAGATAACAAGGACGGGAGTGGCCAGAACTTTAGCTCAAACAGTGGGGTTGAAGGCCCCGCGGACAACAGCCTGGTGCATGCCATGCGGTTGCGACGGATCAAGACCTTTGCAACCATTCTTATGGTATCCCATGGTGTGCCCATGATTCTGGCCGGAGACGAGTTTGGCCGGACCCAGCTGGGAAACAACAATCCGTATTGCCAGGACAATGTGACGAGCTGGATCGACTGGCGGATAGCCGAAAAGAATGCCGGCCTGCTGAGATTTTTCCGGAAAATGATTGCCCTGAGAAACGGGCATCCTGTGTTTCGCAGGCCCTGTTTTTTGACCGGCGAGGACAGGAATGGAGATAAGTATCCTGACGTCAGCTGGCAAGGACTTGAACTTGGCAGGCCGGACTGGTCTGAAGATGCCGGAGTCCTTGCCTTTCTGCTGGACGGGTCAGAACTTGCCGGTGGCGAGAGAGATGATGATTTTTTTGTGATCCTGAATGGGGACAGGGTGAAACACAGCTTTGAGATACCGCGGCCTCCAGGAGGCAGGAACTGGTTTCGCATTATAGATACCAGCAGGCCATCCCCGGAAGACATCCTGGATAAGGATAAAGGAAAACCGGTGATCCTTGAAAGAAAATATTCCGTGCTTCCCATGGCTGCGGTGGTGTTTATCTCAAGAAGGCATTGAACCTGAATTATGCCAAGCAGGTTATTATTGCCAATCTTTTTGCCGAGGACGCAAGAGAGGGGCTTTCTGCATCCCTTGAGAAAAGAAAACCGGCCTGGAAAGGAAAATAGACGCTCTGTAATGGGCTTTTGTTGCATGAATTATTTTTGCTCCACATAATATCAAAAGCGTGATATAGGGATTGCAACCGGCAAGCATTTCTGCATTATTTAATGTAAACAATAAAGTATTGCGAAAGAAAGATAATGGTCTCGTAAAAACTCATCAAATGGACGGCACAGTAAAAAGCTTCAGATGTAAGGCGCGCGAGTCTTGAGGAATGAGGTCCGCCTCAGGCGGATCGCAATGACGAAAGATGAAGCGCAACGCCGCAGATGGACTTTTTACGAAGCCGTCAAAAATGGAGGATGGAAAAATGAGTATTGGTAAGGAAGTCCGTAAAGAACGAATCATGAACAAGGAAACCGGCAAGACCGTAATTGTTCCAATGGACCACGGGGTGACAGTAGGTCCGATCAAGGGTCTGATCGATCTGCCCGGGGCCGTGGACCTGGTAGCCAAGGGCGGGGCTAATGCCGTGATCGAACACGTGGGCATGGTCGGCCAGGGGCATCGCCGCTACGGGCGTGATATCGGGCTGATCGTCCATCTTTCCGGCTGCACCACTCTTTCCCCGGATCCTAACCGCAAGGTGCTGGTCTGTTCTGTGGAGCGCGCAGTTCGAGTTGGGGCGGATGCTGTAAGTATCCATGTCAACATCGGTGCCGAAAACGAGGGCGAAATGTTTGAAGCTTTCGGCGAAGTCTCGGAAGCCGCTGATTACTGGGGCGTGCCGCTTCTTGCTATGGTTTATCCCCGTGGTCCCAAGGTCGCCGACGAAAAAGATGTTGAGAACGTAAAAATCGCGGCCCGGGTGGGCGCCGAGCTCGGGGCGGACATAGTCAAGGTTCCTTACACCGGGTCTCCCGAGACCTTCAAGGATGTGGTTGATGGATGTCCCATTCCCGTGGTAATAGCCGGCGGATCAAAGCTCTCTGATGAGGACACCTTAAAGATGGTTGAGGGTGCCATGAATGCGGGGGCGGCAGGCCTATCAATGGGCCGCAATGCTTTTCAGCACAAGAATCCGGTGCGCTTGGTATCTGCTGCGTGCGCCATTGTTCACGACGGTAAGAGCGCGAAAGAGGCAATGAAGATTCTCAAGGGCAAGACGTGATGAAGGCCTTGTCGCCTGGCCTTTAGCCCTTTGCCCTTTGCCAGTTCAAACTGTTTGAGAAAATAGTCAAAACTTTTTTGCAATAGATACGAATTTAATTTCTAAGAAGTTAATAAGGGACATAGGAGTATGTCATGCCGAGGCTGTTTTGGGTTAATGCGAAGCCGTATAAAAAGAAATTAGTGACCACTGCGTTGGAAAGCGGGGCTGACGCCGTGATTGTTCCCCGAGGCCAGTCGAAAAAGGTCCATGAACTCGGGCTTATCAAGACTGTGTCGCCGGACGGTGACTTGAAACTCGGTGAGGACGTGGTCGAGATCGCTATTTCCTCTGAAAAAGACGAGGCCAAGGCGCTCAAGGTTTCGGCCGAGAAGCTGCTCCTGATCAAGACCAGCGACTGGAAGGTGATTCCGCTTGAAAACCTGATCGCCAAGAGGGGAAAGGGCCTGCTGGCCTGGGTGCACAGTGCGGAAGAGGCCAAAGTCGCATTAGAGATCATGGAGCGCGGGGTTGACGGGGTAGTTCTCGCTACAAGCGATCTTTCCGAGATCAAGCGAACGGCGGCCGTAGTCCGGGAACAGGGAGAGCGGCTCCATCTAGTTCAGACCACTATCAAATCAGTGCGGCCGCTGGGTATGGGAGACAGGGTCTGCGTTGATACCATTACCAACATGAAGCCGGGACAGGGCATGCTCGTTGGAAACTCGAGTTCGGGCATGTTTCTGGCCTATGCCGAAAACGTTGAGACACCATATTGCGCAACCCGTCCCTTTCGTGTAAATGCCGGGGCCGTCCACGCTTACATACGCGTACCGGACAGCAAGACCTCTTACTTGGCCGACTTGAGCATTGGTGACCCGGTTTTGATAGTAGACCACAAGGGGGGAACCGAGGTTGGCTTCGTGGGCCGGGCAAAGGTAGAAAAAAGGCCCATGATGCTGGTGGAAGCCGCCCATAAGGGCAAGCCATTGTCATTGGTCATGCAAAACGCTGAGACCATCAGGTTGACCAAGCCAGGAGGCGAGCCCGTCTCCATCACCCAACTGAAAGTCGGCGACCGAGTGCTTGCCTACCTGGAGGAAGCCGGTAGGCATTTCGGGGTAAAGATCGAAGAGACGATAGTGGAAAAATAGCCCTTTCAGTCAATGACGAGGGCCCTCAGCCGCTCTAAGTTTATGTGGTCGTAGTCAACTGCTCCTTTTACTTTTGGTGTCTCAAGGATCTTTGGAACGGCCTTGAAATATGGGTCGTTCATAATAAATCGAAAAGCATCAATTCCAATTGCCCCCTCCCCAATGTGCTCGTGTCGATCGACGCGGCTGCCAAGCCCTTTTTTGGCGTCATTTAGGTGGATCACACAGAGCCGCTCAAGGCCAAGGACTCTGTCAACGGCCTTCATGGTCTTTTGGTAGTCCATTGTTGTCCGCAAATCATAGCCTGCTGCAAATACGTGACATGTGTCAAAACAAAATCCGATCTTCTCTTTGGCCTTTACCATATCTGAGATAGCGGCCAACTGCTCAAAGGTGTAACCCAAATTCGACCCCTGGCCTGCCGTGGTTTCAAGGAGAAGTCGAGAGGTCGCGCCGGGAACACGGTCAAATACCCTGTTGATTCCTTCTGCAATCCGGCGCAAGCCATTATCTTCACCCATTCCCATGTGGGCGCCCGGATGCATGATAACATAGGGTATCGTGAGCCGAGATGAACGTAAAAGCTCCTGCTCAAGGGCTTTTATGGATTGCTCATATTTATGGGGTTCGGGCGAGGCCAGGTTAATCAGATAGGCTGTGTGTGAGCAGATCGACCTGATGCCGGTTTGCTCTCTTGCTGCGTTAAACAGCTCAATATCCTGGTCGGTCAGGGTTCGCTCGTTCCAGGTATTGGCGTTCTTCGTGAAAATCTGCAAAGCGGTGCAGCCATAACCATGGGCGGTAAAAAGGGCCTTATGCAGACCGCCTGCTATGGAGAAATGGGCGCCTATGAGAATCATCTGATCGTCGTGATTATCTCTTTTCGTTTGCGGAGCCGACATGCTTGCGTTTTTGGCAAAAAAGGGTATCCTCACAGTTCATACGCAAAGGCCCGGGCAACAATGATAATACACAACCTGTTAAGGTCCCTGTCAAGGATGTTATCGATCTGCATACCTTTTTTCCCAAAGAGATCCCCTGCCTGCTGAAAGAGTATCTGAATGCCTGCAGGGAGGCCAAGATTTACTGACGAAAAATTGCTTTACTAATGGGCATTGATATAATATCCGTTTAAGGTCAATTTTTTATCGTAAGAATATATAAAGATGACAATAGGTTCTGAGCAGGACATGAAATCTTCCAAAAGGCATCAGGAGCTCATTTCAGCTGAGCGGTTGAAGGCCGCTGAAAGGCTGGCGAGCGAGATTGCCCACGAATTGAATACCCCTCTTGGCGGGATCTTGATGTACAGCCATCTTGTCTTGGACGATATGCCGGAAGACGATCCGTGCCGGGAGAACATAGTTAAGATCAACAAGCTGGCACATCGATGTAAAATCATCGTGCAGGGCCTTCTCGATTTTTCAAAGCACGAAAGCCTTCGGATGGGCCCGGTTGACGTAAACCGGGCTCTGCGTAGTGTCATAGGGTTCATGGAGGATCATGTGCTGTTTAAAGGGATTTCCATTCAAACCGATCTCAATCCAGACCTTCCAAACATTATAGCGGATGAAAACAAGCTTGAACAACTTTTCATAAACCTGATTCTAAACGCGGGAGAATCGATGGAAGGCGATGGTACCCTTGCCCTGCGTACCGGGTTTAAGCCAGATGCGAACCAGGTGAGGATCGAGTGCTCAGATACGGGCAACGGGATTGCCGACGAACACAAGGAAAGGATTTTCGAGCCCTTCTTTACCACCAAGAGACGTAGCAAAGGGACCGGACTCGGCCTGTCGATCAGTCATGGTATCGTGGAACTGCACGGTGGGACCATTACCGCTGAGAGTAATGGAGGACAGGGTTCCACGTTTATCATCTTTCTCCCTGTAGCCGGAGAGGGTGTTGATTGATGAAAACCAGTTGCAACATTTTGGTCGTCGACGATGATGCATTCATGCGGGATGCGTGCCACCAGACCCTTAACCGACATGGTCACAATGTAACCCTGGCGAAAAGCGGCGGTGAGGGTCTGGAATTGCTTAAAAGGTGGTCATTCGATCTTATCCTGCTTGATCTTAAGATGCCGGATGAAGACGGTTTGGCCGTTTTGGCTACAATAAAAGAGCGAGACCCTGAGGCGATTGTGATCATCATTACCGGATACGGCACGATTAAGACCGCTGTTCAGGCTATCAAGCTCGGCGCTTTGGACTTTATTGCCAAACCGTTTACTCCGGACGAACTCCTTATCCTGGTAAGGCGGGCGCTGAAAAACCGCCAGCTCACCATCGAGAACCTTTATCTCAAGCAAAGCCTCAGGCAGGATACGCGCAGTACCGATATTATCAGTCGCAGTGCTACTATGGCGAAGGTAAAGGATATGATCGCGATGGTAGGGCCGACCGACAGCACGGTTCTGATACAGGGTGAAAGCGGTACAGGCAAAGGGCTTGTGGCCTGCAAAATCCATGAAAAGAGTCAACGGCGTGAACACCCTTTTATATCAGTGGATTGTGGTTCTTTGGTCAAGACTTTGTTTGAAAGCGAACTCTTTGGTCATGTGAAAGGCGCATTTACAGGGGCAGACACCACACAGCACGGCAAGTTTGAGATGGCACACGGCGGGACTCTGTTCTTTGATGAGATATCCAACATCAATCTGGAGGTCCAGGCCAAGCTCCTGAAGGCCGTGGAGGAAAAGTGCATATCCAAGGTTGGTGACCACAAGGTCATAAGGGTGGATGTCCGCATCGTATCGGCTACAAACCGGGATCTTCAAAAGACTGCAGCCGAAGGACTCTTTCGTGAAGACCTGTTCTTTAGGCTTAACGTGGTCTCCATTCACCTCCCCTCCCTGAGGGAGCGCAAAGAAGATATCCCACTGCTGACCAGTCATTTTTTAGACAGGTTTAGCCGGAAACAGGGGAAGCCGATTGACGGCATTTCCCGAAACGCCATGAAGGCATTTACAGAATACAGTTGGCCGGGAAACGTCCGGGAACTGGAAAATACCATTGAGCGACTGGTGGTCTTTGCGCGCGATAATACCATTACCACACAGGATCTTGTTTATTCGAATACAGTCTTGTCAAGCGTGCTTGCGAGAGAACCGATTCGTTTGGAGGAAATGGAACGCCTCCATATTATGAAGGTACTTCGGCGCGCAGAGGGGAACAAGAGCCGGGCCGCTCAATTGCTCGGTATTGACCGCAAGACACTCAGGATCAAGATAAAAAAATATCAAATCTCAGAGGCCGCTGCGTAGTCCCTTAAAACCTCACGCCCTTATCAGGGTAAACTCTACGATCTCGGGTTTGCAAAAGATCCTTGTCGGGGCGATAATGGTGCCGATACCGCGGCTGACGTACATACGCACCTCGGAATCTTTGTCCGATTTATAAAGACCATGCGTGTAGGTGACAAAGAATCTTGCAAGTGAAAACCCTCTTTCCCCCACCCCGGGAATAATTACCTGTCCTCCATGGGTATGGCCCGCCAGGGTTAGCTGAATTTTCCGGTCTTTGCATGTCTTGAATATCCCCGGCCTGTGAGAAAGAAGCAAATTGAATTGATTTGGCTCACAAAGCCCGAAAACAGTCCTTAAGTCTTTGAAACGCGCATCAGTTGCCCAGCCTGAGACCGGGTCATCGACCCCTATGATATTCAACAACCCCTCCAGTCCCTTCCCGGCGTTACGGCTGTGACTCAGCATGGATATGTGAGTCTTTGAAAAGCCTTTCCTTACACTTTCGATTCCCGTGTAGTAATCATGGTTTCCATACACACCGAATACCCCGGCGTTTGCCTTGAGATCGTTGAGGATCCGAACGCAACCGTCCACATAGGCCGGATTGTTGTTGACATAGTCACCTGTGAGTACGATTAAATCCGGTTTTAGGGCATTTGCCATAGAGATTGTTTTGGCAATCGATTCAAAGGATATGAATGGGCCGGCATGAATGTCTGTGATGTGTACAATCCTGAATCCGCAGAGATCAGGATGAAGCCCCTTGTATGATAGGGCTATCCTGGAGATTTCAAGGAGCTTGTTTTCATGATAGGTGCCGTAGGCGAGTACGCCAAAAGAAGTCCCAACCAGTGTCCTTGCAGCATTTCCGACAAAATCTCGCTTAGACTTCTCAAACCTGGGCCACAGTTTAGGCAATGTCGATCTTGCAAGTAAAACGATTAGAAAGAGTACGCCGGAAAAGGCCGATGCGACCATGAAGACGGCATAGATAAATACGATAAGCTCCCGATGCCACCAGGGAAGTTGATCCAGGATGTGATTTGTTCTCAAGTACAAAAACGGAATAGTGTTTATGCCGAGGGTAACAAAAGAGGCGATGATGCGCCTTGCCGTGGTGGAAAGTCCTTTGGGAAGCATGTAACAGATGAGCGTGTACTGAAAGGCTGCAACAGCGAGAAATGAAGATATTACAATGGCAAAAAAGGAGCTCATGGACGCCTAATTCAAAGTGCCTAAAGTGAGCTAAAGTGCCTAAAGTGAGCTAAAGTTAAAGGTATGAGTTTCACAATCCAGGTTACTAAGGAGGCCATAATATTGTTTGCAATTAATAATGCAGAGATATTTGCCGGCTGTCAAGGGGCACAAGAAAGCCGGGTGCGATCGTGCGAGCTTCAAGTTTTGCTGGAAAACGCAACCTTTATATGGTATAGGGCCGCAAATGGAGGATTTGGGGTCACGAAGTGAAGCCCTGGTTGCGCCTGACGGCTTTAAAACATCCAATATGTATTAGACCTTTGCATACCCCCTTTTCACTCTTTTGTATGAACTTTTTGATCCGCCTGAGGCGGACTTGCTCGCTAAATAGTGTATTGGCAGCCAAGGGGGATCTCTTTTTGAGTCAGGTCAAATCT
>Ga0114923_10000505_pt1 | contig 30544 bp, 30 predicted proteins | sample SumtaG_FD_89578 | JGI IMG/M metagenome (GOLD analysis project Ga0114923, IMG submission 89578) | Deep subsurface microbial communities from Indian Ocean to uncover new lineages of life (NeLLi) - Sumatra_00157 metaG | ecosystem: Environmental > Aquatic > Marine > Oceanic > Sediment | place: near... | reverse complement strand
GTTTAACAGGAGCCCTTGTTCTGTTATGTGTTTTTCGTCTGATACATATGCAGTTGATGCCGGATTCATTGCTTCAGGAGAGCATTACGGAGCTAAAAGTTCAAGCGGGTCATTCACGTCAGTTGCGGACGATTCGAGGCAGGATACTTGACCGGCAGGGGCGTGTACTTGCGTCGGATGAGCCCCGTTTTCAGGTTTTAATTAACTATGAGCTGAGCCGTTTTATGGACGACCGTGTTCGGCGTGCGAGGTTGCTCCGTGCGGCGAAGAGAGCGGAGCCGGACATGGCACTGGCAAATACGAAAGATGAACTGGATTCGAAATCTGAGACGCTGGAGGTGGTAATTGAGAAGTGCGTTCATTTCGGTCTGGAGCGTGAGGATGCGGAGGGGAAAATAAATAAAATAAACGAGGAGGTTTGGAACCGTCGTATGTTTCAGGCTTGGGCGAGGAACTATGCGGATAAGGAGTTCCTTGAAAAATACGGCGGCAAGAAAAGTTCGGTTCCACTGTCGGAGGCGCTGAGAGATTTTGAGCAGAAGGAGCCGAATCAAGACAAGCGGATACTTCTGGCGGCGAAGGTGGACATAGCAGAGATGCACCATGGTTATCCGCTGCTGGGTTTAGAGACGGACGATGATATTTTTACGGCGCAACTTGAACTGTTGGGCATTGAGGGCGTTGAGATAGTACCGCAGGGCCAGCGGATTTATCACTATGGGCCTGTGGCGGCGCAGACGATAGGGTGGGTAGGACCTGAACATGAGCGCGAACTTTTTAAAGAGGACAGGTTTTTGAAGTATTTGGAGGGTGAGGTGTCGGGTCGTCGGCCTGGGGTGGAATATGTTTGTGAGGAAATACTCAGGGGCAGGCGCGGGGAGGTGGTTTATGATATAGACCGTCAGTTGCAGAATAAGGTTGAAACGGAGTTCGGCGAAGATGTGAGGCTTACAATTGATATAGAGCTTCAACAACGGATAGAGGAATATATTCAGGACTGCAATTTAAATCCGAACTGCAGGTCTAGTACGGCAGCGGTATTGATAGAGGTAGCGAGCGGCGAGATACTTTCGCTGGTATCACTTCCGGGTTACGATTTGAACCGAATAAGATACGATTACGATGCGATTGCGGGAGATTCGAACCAGCCTTTATTGAACCGTGTGATATATAAACAGTATCCGCCGGGTTCGGTGGTAAAGCCTTTGATATTAATAGCGGGTTTTGAGGAAGGTGTAATCGATTCGGGTGAGATTATAAGCTGTACTGCGTCGAAGGCGCCGCGGGGATGGCCCAGCTGCTGGTATTACAACCGGTATAGTTGGACGTGCCATGACGACAGGTGGACGAATATGGCGCGTAACGCAATCAGGGGCAGTTGTAATATATATTTTTCCCGTCTTGCGGACCGGATAGAGCCGTTGGCCCTACAGAGTTGGCTTTACAAGTTCGGATATGGTCACAGGGTTGCACTGGGTTATCCTGCATTTAATGGGGATTTTCCTAAGAGGGAATTTTTGCAGGGTCAGGGGCAGATTTCGAATGTTGCGCCGAAGGGAAGGATATCAAGTTTTGAGCAATTGTCGGCACTGACGCGGGAAGAGCGGAGGTATTTCGGGATAGGTCAGGGTAATATGCAGGCGACACCGCTACAGATTGCGAACGCTATAGCGGCCATCGCGCGGGGTGGGTTGTATAAGGCGGCAAGACTTTTTATTGAGGAGGGGATTGAAGATAATAAGCCTGGGGCGTTTTCGAGGGCGCTTGATATTTCGGCTGAGACGATGGCGGTTGTTTATGACGGGATGAGTGCGGTCGTGAGCGAGGAGGGAGGGACGGCATACGGGGAATTTGCGTACAGCGGATTTGGTTCACAGGGGGTGCAGGTTTACGGCAAGACGGGTTCGACAGAAGGTTCGGTGAACGCTTGGTTTGCGGGGTTCGCCGAGGACAGGAGTGGCAGGAGTATTTCCTTTGCACTGGTTGTAGAGGGAGGCGAGCACGGCTCTCGTGACGCAGCGCCTTTGGTCAAGAACATTATACAATTCTGCATCGAATCGGGATATATAGGGCAAGGCGGTCTTACAGAGTAGAACTTTTGATTGCCAGTGAGCAGGGTAATGATAGGGTTAATTTGGGGTTGGGTCGGGGTTAGAATTGTTGTTTTTCAAGGTAGTTTAGTGTTTTGCTGATGATTTTTGCGGCGACTGGTGCGGCGACGGTGCCTCCGGTGTAGCCTTTTCCAAGAGACCTATCTGGTTTTCGAACTGAGACAAGGACGACGATAGCGGGGTCGTGGGCTGGTGCTCCTGCGATGAAGGATGCGATATAGGCATCGTCGTCATATCCTTTGCTGTCTTTTTTCGCGATGTTCGCAGTTCCGGTTTTTCCGAAGAGCTGATATTTTTTGAGTTTAGCTCTTTTTCCGGTACCTTCGTTTATGACGGCGGTGAGGACGTCGTTTACAATCCATTGTGCAACCTGGGGTTTTATGACAAAACCGACGGGAGGCGCAGGAGTTTTTAGGTTTACGATTTTTCCGTTGTTGTCAACGGTGGCTTGTACGAGAAATGGCCGGACCATTTTTCCGCCGTTTGCGAGGATGCAAAAGGCGCGGACGAGCTGCAGTGCGGTGACGGAAATTTCCTGTCCGAATGGTATTCTTGTGAGGCTGTAACCGGTCCATTTTTCGTGAGGCCAGAGCAGCCCCGATGCTTCGCCGGGCAGGTTGATGCCTGTCTTTTTTCCGAAACCGAAATGTGTGAGTCCCTCGTGGAGTTTTTGTTTTCCGAGTCTTTGGCCGATTTTTGCCATACCTATGTTGCTGGACTTTACGAGTATTTGCTTTATAGTCATGTCTCCGTACTGGTAGTATCGGTATTCTTTTATGCTGCCGAAGCCTCGGCCGTGGTAGTGGCCATTTTCACAGAATATTTTTTCAGTGGTGTTAACGGCACCTGTGTCGAGAGCAATGGCGGTGATAATGGGTTTTAGGACGCTGCCGGGTTCGAAGGTGTCTGTGACGGCGCGATTTTTGAAATTGTTGGGGTCGGTGGAGGCGGCCTTGTTGGGGTCGAAGCCCGGGAGAGAGACCATGGCGAGGATGGCGCCGGATTTGGGTTCGATGACGATGGCGACGGCGGATTCGGCCTGGTATTCGCGGAATTGTTTTAGCAGTTCGGTTCGGGCAAACTGCTGGATGGTGGCGTCAAGTGTGAGGATTATTCCAAAGCCATCGCTTACAGAAGGATTGAATTGTTTTGGACGGATGGGTCTTCGGAGAGCATCAGCGAAAAAGACGTTTCGTCCCGCGGAGCCGGCAAGGGCCTTTTCGTACTGTAGTTCAATGCCAGCAAGGCCGCGATTGTCACGGCTTGTGAAGCCGACGACGTGAGCGGCGAGTGGGCCTGTGGGGTAGTGTCTTTGCCATTCGGACTGGACTCCTATGCCGCGGATTTTAACGGCAGATTCGTACTGGTCGGGTTCGAGATTTGTTTTGATTTTGGCAAAGCCGGGGTTTTTGCTTTCTGTGATGATTTTGCAGATTTCGTGTGCGGGCATATCGATTAGGGGGGCGAGTGTGTTTGAAGCTTCTTTAGGGTCCGTGATAGCACGAGGTTCGGCGAAGACGGTTTGGACTTTGTTGCTTGCGGCCAGCACCGTACCGCGGCAGTCAAGGATGACGCCACGTTGGGGTTTTTGTAGTTCGAGTCGCTGTCGCTGCTTTTGCCAGATGGAGGAATAGTGTTGGCTTTTTACGGACTGCAGGTAGAAACATCGCAGAACCATTGCCAGTAGTGTGACAATCAAAAAGGCGAAGAGAAAAATTGTTATGCGGACACTTTTCAATTCTGTATCAGTTTATTTTCCAAAGAGAATTTAGTTATTTTGTTCTTCATCGTCGAGTGACTGCGAGACGGCGGCGGGGTTAATCATTGCCTCGACCTGTAGCTGTTTTTTCCCGAGTTGCTGTTTTAGGCGGCTTCTTTGGGTGTGAACGAGGCAAAGTCTGTAGAAGGTTCGGTCGGAGGCGGTGCGCAGATGGACGGTGAAAATGGTGAGGGCGGTACAATAGAAAATGACAAAAACAAAATAAAAACGGGATTTCATAATTCGGTCTGCGAAGAAAAAAGAAAATTATTTAGCATATTAGGCATATTCGGCCTGCGGGAGTGAACAAGCAAATGGAGGCGAGTTTTACGGGGCCGGGAGTTTCAAGCGTGTTCCAACAATAAGATTGTCCTCGTCATCTATAACGTCAGTATTCAATCTGGTAATTTCCGTATATCTGGAGCCGTCTCCGAGGTTGTCGGCGGCAATTTCCCAGAGGCTGTCACCTTCGGCGACGAGGTAGTAGCTGTTTTTCTTTGCAGGGGCGGCGGATGAGAGTAAATGCCTTTTTCCGATTGAAGCGACCTTCTGGAAGAGGTTTTCGTCGTTTGTGACCGAGTTTTTTCGGGCCTGTCCGGAGTCTTTTAGAGGTGGTATTACGAGCCTCTGGCTGATGAAGATTTCGTCGGGGTAAGTGAGAATTTTTCGATTGGCGTTGAATATTTTATCGACATTGACCTGCCTGTTGCCTTCTTTTTGCCCGTAAACCTTCAGGGCGATGGCAGCGAGGCTGTCGCCATCTTTTACGACGTAGATTTTTGGTCCTGTTGGTTTTTTCCTTTGAGGCTTAGGCTTTGCGGCGACGATGGTTACGGGTGTTAGAGCTGGCTTGAGAGGGCGTTTTATCTCGATGGTTTTTGTTGGCTCTTCAGGCCGTGGAGCGGTTTTGGGCAGAGGTGTAATCGAGCGAATTTGTGGTGTTATGATCTGGCGGGCGACCTTTCTTTGGCTGGTGGCGATACCGGGGGGGGTGTTTTGTGATTCGACCATGTTTGTTGTAAGCTCGTTGTTGTTTCTTTCTCTGTCGAAAGTGGGGATGCCATTTATAATAAATGCGATGATGAAAATGAAGACCAGGCCTAACAGTAAACCAATCTTTGCGTCAGAAGTCATAGTCGAAACTCCGTTTTCTTTATTTTATTTAATTTTTTTTTTGCAATTCTTAACTTAGCACTCCTTGCCCGGGGATTTTCTGCGATTTCCGTTTTTGCCGGGGCAATCGGTTTTTTTGTAATTTCGGAGTAAACTTCCTCTTTAAGATTTTTTCTAAAACTGTTTTTTACCAATCTGTCCTCAAGGCTGTGGTAGCTGATGACGGCGATTTTTCCATTTTCTTTAAGCAGCGTCGGGGCCTGCTCGAGCAATTTTTCCAAGTTTTCCAGTTCGCTGTTAACGGCGATTCTGAGAGCCTGGAAGGTCCTGGTTGCCGGATGTATTCTGCTCTTTCTTTTTTTTGCCGGCTGGGCCAGCGCCCTGCAGATGATGGCGGCGAGCTGTCCGGTGGTCTTAATTGACTGCTGACGTCGATGCCGGACGATAAATCTCGCGATGCGTCTCGAAGCCCTGTCCTGTCCGAATTTGTAAATAATGTCGGCCAGGTTTTTTTCATCTGCACTATTAACTATATCGGCAGCAGAGGTTTTTAATCTTTTGTCGAATCTCATATCGAGCGGCATGTCGTGGTTGAAACTGAGTCCGATTTTTGCGTCTGTCAGTTGAGCAGAGCAAATGCCGAGGTCAGCGAGTATGAAATCGAGCTTATCTATGCGGTGTTTATGGAGGTGGTCTTTGATATTCGCGAAATTTTCGTTTATGAGTATTAGCCTGCAATGCAGGGATTTTAACTTCAAATGGGCTCTTTTGATGGAATTTTTATCGAGGTCGAGGCCAATGATGAGTCCTTCAGGGCCCATTTTCTTCCCGAACAGGAAACTATGGCCTCCGTGCCCAATGGTCGCATCGACCATTACCCCATCCGGCGGTAAGTTTATCTGTTCGGCTAATTTTTCAGTAAGTACCGGGATATGTTCAGGGGCCGAACTATTCACTTTCAAATCTTTAACTCCATAGCGGTACGCATTGGATTAGCATACAGCTACAGTTTTTTTCGGTTTTTTTAGTTTTTTAACGTTGCGTGAAAAGGTGATGTCCGAGAAAGGATGGCCGCGTTCTTTCAGCCTTTGTAGCCTTTCGTTTAGGATGGCCATTGAGGCAGATGTCTGCTCGTCAACTGCCCTGTTGCCGTTGAGACTTTCCTTTACGACGCTGAGATGGTTCAAATCCGTTTCCACTGCTTTGTCTCCTTGTCTATAGTTATTCGAATTTCTGGTTTTGTTTTCGCAGTACCGCTTGTCTGGCTTGTGACATTTGCTTTTGGTACTGGGTCATATTGTCATTGAGATACTGCTCCCAGTTTTCGTTGTTCCAGATTTCGATGTGGTCCCTGACACCGACGAGTGTAATTTGGTCCTTGAGGCCGGCTCTTTTGCGGAGCCTGTCATTGAGCAGCAGTCGTCCCTATGCGTCCAGCTCGACCTTGCTGGCCAGGGCGAAACTCATCCGCTCGAAAGCGACGGCCTCGTCGGGCGCGGTGGTTCTGGGCGCGACGGCGAGGACGATTTGCTCGAAGTATTTTTCCGGATATAGGCAAAGTATGCCGTTTGCGCCGAGAACAAGGTAAAAATTGCAGCCGTGCTCATCGGAGTTAATCTGGCTGCGGAGCTTGTTGGAGATTAGGACCCTGCTTTTTGAGTCAATAACGTGCTGATATTCGCCTGTTAGTAATAGCATGGCTTTCTTTCCACTTGACATATTACATCTGGGAGATAATACCACTTCTTACCACTAAGTCAATAAACAAATTGGAAATTTTTAGAAAAAAGTGGAAATTTTCTTATAGGACGTCGTTGTCAAGAGAGCTAATCCGTTTTGTGAGAAAGAGTTGCGGCGATACAGATTGTTTTTGGGTCAGATTTTCCAGGTGAAATTGATTTCACAGTGAGGTGTGAATTTTGCGAGATTGTGGAAAATGCATGGATAAGTGGGCGGGTTACTGGAAAAAGGGGAAAAAGCGGGTGAAGGGAATCGAACCCTCGTGACCAGCTTGGAAGGCTGGAGCTTTACCACTAAGCTACACCCGCAAATTACATTTCGCTGACTAAAATATAAGCAGCAAATATGAAATTGTCAACCCGAAATCAACCAAGTATCAGGAATTGCTGTGCAAATATGGAATTGCTTGAAATAACCCACATCAGATACGACCAGCGAATGTTCTCTTTGGGCATATTGCCTTAGCTGTCTCGTATTTTTCGCGGGTGTGTGGCGATGTAATCAAGCCCTATGGGGGAAATTGGTGGAGTCATCAGGTTTGTATTTATAAGGGTCAGCATAGTAAGAATATGATAGCGTGAGCGGGAAAAACGTTCAAGTTTAATGGGTAAATGTTGGTTTCAGGGTTAATTTGCTTTGTCAGGCGGTTTTGCGATTTCATTGAGCATTGTATTTAGCTCATCGATGTTATTTGTGGGTTTTTTGCAGACGTAGTTTTCGCATAGGTAGGCGGTAGCCTTTTCTTCGATGGGTAATTGATTTGCGAGGAAGGGGACGAGCTTTTCAATTTGCTCTGCGGTATCATCAGTGGGGTGAAGCAGAACGACGGCATTGGGGAGGAAGCGGCTTTGAACAAGGTTTAACATTTCCCTGGTGTCGGGGCTTTGGTGGTCTCCTGTGATGACGATTTCCTGTGAAGGGCCGAGGTGGAAATCAAGGGCGATGAGCATTGCGGTCAGGGCGGTAGGTGACTGGGTCATCTGGGTAGAAAAGTTGTTGAGGAGCCTTTCGGCGAGGTCGGTGTAGCGATTATCCATAGTAATTTTCCCGAGTTTCAGCAGTGCGATGGCGGCAAGGGAGTTGCCACTCGGGACAGAGCCATCGTAGTCGGGCCTGGTTCTTACGATAAGCTTTTCGGCGTCTGAGCCTGTGAGGAAGAAGGTGCCGGTTTGGGTATCGCCGAACAATTCTATCATCCGGTCGGCAAGTTTTCGGGCCTCAGCGAGCCATTGTGAGTCGAAGGTAGCTTCGTACAAATCGAGCATTGCGATTGTCATCGAGGCATAGTCATCGAGGACAGCTTTGCTGACAACATGGCCATCACGATAATAGCGCATGAGGCCGTTATCCTTTTGTAAGGTATTCAGGACAAATTCGGCGGAGCGTTTTGCGGCATCGATATATTTTTTTTCTTTTAGGACGGTACCACCATAGGCAAGAGATGAAATCATAAGGCCGTTCCAGGCGGTTATGACTTTATCGTCTCTGTGCGGTCTAATTCTTTTTGCGCGGTGCAAGAGAAGTTTTTCTCGGCTGCGTTCGAGTATATTTTCCACTTCCCGCGTACTCTTTTTGAATTGTTTTGCAAGCTGGTCGGTGGATTTTGTGACATTTAGAATTGTTTTACCTTCTTCGAAGTTTCCTTTTTCGGTTATGCCGTAGTATAGGTTGAAGATTTCGGCGTCCTGGGTGTCGAGGACTTCGGTGATTTGTTGGGGAGTCCAGAGGTAGAAGAGGCCTTCTTTACCTTCGCTGTCGGCGTCTTCGGCGGAGTAGAAGCCGCCTTTGGGGTCGGTCATGTCACGGAGCAGGTAATCGAATATTTCCCGGGCGATTCGGGCGTAGAGTTTTTCGCGGGTTATCTGATATGCCTGGATATAGGCTTTGCTAATAAGTGCCTGGTCGTAGAGCATTTTTTCGAAGTGAGGTACGAGCCAGAGAGCGTCGGTGGCATATCGGTGGAAGCCTCCGCCGAGGTGGTCGTATATTCCGCCATTTGCCATTGCGTCGAGTGTGGTTCGGGCCATTTCGAGGGCCTGTTGGTCGTGAGTTCTGTGCCAGTAGCTCAGGAGCATGGAAAGGTAGCTGGGCTGAGGGAATTTTGGTGCTCGACCGAAGCCGCCATAAGTATGGTCGAAGGTGTTGGTGAGATAGGAGTAGGCGTTTTTCAGTATGGCAGGTGAGAGTTTTTCCTGGCCTGTTTGAGTGGTCAGTTGATTTAATATGTTGCTGATTCTTGAAGCCGAATCGGTCAAATCCTGGCGTTTGTTTTTCCATGTATCTGCGATGGCGAGCAGGACGCGGTCAAAACCGGGTCGGCCATAACGGCTGGTCGGTGGGAAGTATGTTCCGCCGTAAAAGGGCGTGCCGTCGGGTGTGAGGAATACCGAAAGAGGCCAGCCTCCGGTACCAGTCATAATTTGTACGGCATCCATATACACTTTATCGATGTCGGGTCTTTGCTCGCGGTCAACCTTGATACAGATAAAGTGCTTGTTCATGATGTCGGCGATGCGCTCGTTTTCGAAGCTTTCGTGCTCCATGACGTGGCACCAGTGGCAGGTGGAATAGCCGATGGAAAGGAAGATAGGCTTATCCTGCTGTGTTGCGATTTCGAAGGCTTCGATGGACCATGGGAACCAGTTTACGGGGTTATCGGCGTGCTGGAGCAGGTATGGGCTGGTTTCTGCGGCAAGTCTGTTTTTCGGTTTCCGGGCCATATTTTGGTCTCCTTCGGTTTTTGTTTTGTCGGCCTGGCCTGAGGCAACAAGCAGCATTGCCAGACACAAGAGTATCAAAACCGCGTTATTGATTTTCACAGAGAACATTTTCGTCCTTACTCCAATTTAATTTTGTGCTTGTCCTGTCACTAATAGTAAATACGAGCAAACATCGATTCTGGTTGGTGCTATTTTTCGTGTGGTGTTTTTTTATCAGAGTTTTTTAGAATTCAGTGGCCAATTTTTTTGCCGTTTCGACGGCATTTCGGACTTTTTCAGCGGTGATGTCGGGTCCTGCCTGGAGTGTGGGTTCGACAATGATAGAATTGACACTCTCAAAGCCTATAAAACCAAAGATCAGTTCGATGTACTTTTTCTGAAGGTCAAAGGCTTGGGCCTCTGTGCCGGTCTCGTACTGTCCGCCGCGGGCGTAAACAGCCAGAAGCGGTTTGTGGTGGACAAGTCCCTTGTATCCGGTTTCAGGGCTGTAGGAGAACGTGTAGCCGGGCTGGACGAGGATGTCGATGTACTGTTTTAGTCGGTAGGGGATGCTGAAATTCCACATTGGGATTGCGAGGACGTATTTGTCCGCGGAGGTGAATTGTTTGATGACCTCTTCGATTTGCCGCCAGGTCTGCTTTTCTTCGGGTGAGTGTGATTTTCCGTGGAGGATCGTGTACTTTGCCTGGACGGCGAGTTTGTCGAAGTCAGGTATCGGCACGTCGAACAAATTTAAAGTTACGATTTCATCTTTGGGGTTCTGTTGTCTGTATTCTTCGACAAATGCATCGGCAACGGCGATGGATTTGGAGCGAGTGCCTCTTGGTGAGGCTTGAATGTATAATAGAGTGCTCATGATTTTTTCCCTTTATATTAGGGTGACAAGTATGGGTAGTACATATCAGTGCTCTCCGATGGTACAGAACTGCATTAGTTCGTTTACGTTTGCGGTGCCGATACAGATTGAGGTGTCGGAGGCGCCGTAATAAATTTTTAGCTCTTGGCCGTCGTCTTCGAGGATGGCGCCGCATGAGAAGACGACGTTGTTGACATCGCCGACACGTTCGTAATATTCGCGGGGCGAAAGTATTGGAATGGCGGAGCGACAGAGGACTTTCGAGGGGTCTTTTTCGTCAAGTACAGCTGCGCCGAGTCTGTATATGGGCCCGCCTGAAGCTTCTTTTACGCCGTGATAAATGATGAGCCAGCCGTCATCTATTCTGATGGGCTGAGTAGAGGCTCCGATTCTCCATGAGTCCCAGTGGTCATCGCGAATTGTCATGACACAGCGGGAATGTCCCCATGTGATGAGGTCATCTGAATATGAAAGCCAGATGTTTCCGAGTCCACCAGCGACGGGTCGGTCGAGACGTGCGTATTTGCCGTTGATTTTTTCTGGAAATAGGACGCCATCTTTGTTTTCGGGTTCTGAAACAAGGGCGATGCGTTCGAATGTTTTGAAGTCGGTTGTTTTTGCCAGAGCCAGCAGAGCGCCGTATGATGAAGCGGCGGTGTACATAATATAGAAGATGCCGTCGATTTTGGTAATTCTGGGGTCTTCGATACCTTTCTTTTCGTATTTTTTGAAGCAGCCTTCTTCCTGGCATGGTGTCATGACAGGTTCGGGCTCGAGTTTGAAATGATAACCGTCATCACTTCTTGCCAGTGCGAAGACGGAGCGACCGGTGAGGTCTTCGACGCGAAGTAAAAGAATGTACTGGCCGTTGTATTTTGCGCATCCTGCGTTGAAGACGGTATTGCATGGGAAGGGGATGTCATCGATTGTTATCATTGGATTTCCCTCCCAGCGGTGAATGACATCGTATTTGAACTTTTTTGCCATAACAGAAGCCTCATTTTATTAACATGTCAGATGAAAAGCGCCGGCTACTTTTGTACCTTTTTCAATTTTTTCATTAAAAATTTCACATGCCCGTGATGTTTTTTCAGCGATTAGCTCTATGCCCTGGTCCTGGATGAATTTTTCGGTGTCGGCAGGGACCTTCATCATGCCGGAGGCACCTTTGCCGACTACAAGAACATCGGGCTTGAATTCAAGGATGTCTGTAAGGTCGTCCGGAACAAGACTATGGCCTTGTTTCCGCCACCAGTCGGCTTTGATCTTTTTGTGCAAGACAATCAAATCGCTGGTGTATTCGGTACCGTCAATTTTTATGACTCCGAAGCTATATGAATCAATTCGCATTTACTAATTCCTCTAATCCTGTTGCGTTTTTGGGGCGACCTGTTTAAGCGCTTTTCTGGCAATATGTGTAACAAAAACAGTGACAGCGATGGTGGCGAGCATACCAAACCAGAAAAGCAGTTGGCTTGCAAGGGTTTTTTGTACGTTTCCAGTGGCGACATCGGTGAGTGAGCGGACACCTGCACCCAAGTACACATACATTATCGTGCCTGGCAGCATTCCGATCCAGGAGGCGAGAGCATATTTTGAGAAGGATACCTTTGTCAGGCCGAAAGCATAGTTAAGCAAGTTAAAGGGGAAAACCGGACTTAAGCGGAGGAAGAAAACGATTTTGAAGCCCTGGGCACCAACGGCGTTATCGATGGCGTCAAACTTTTTGTTTTGTGCGATTTTTTTTGATATCCATTTTCTTGCAAAGGTTCGGCCAATAAGAAAGGCAGCACAAGCACCGAGGGTGCTTCCTATAGAGACGGTGATTGTTCCGACAATGACCTTGAAGATGAATCCTGCGCCAAGTGTCAGAACAGAACCTGGCAGGAATAACACACACGCAATTATATAAAACAGTATGACGAAAGCCGGCCCCCAAGTACCCAGGTCCTGTGTCCACTCAAGGGCTTTTATGAGCCAGTCTTTTACGGGCAGTAAAAACAAGGCTACCACCAACGTGGTGACTATAAGTACGAGAACTATTAATTTAAGGTACTTATTCATTTTTCTTTATTTCCATCAGTGTTTTTTACGAGTGATTTTTGTAGCCAGCTTTACGAACCATTTGTTCCGGAGCATATCAATATAACATTTCTTGGAAGGCTGACGGACCGCGTCAGAGTAGGAGGGATAAGCATGTATGACCGAATCAATTTTGCTGAAAGGTATTTTGAATGATTTTGCCAGTTGAGCTTCGTGCATGAGTTCTCCTGCCGCATGGCCTAAGATGTGAATTCCAAGGATTTTGGCTTTTCGGTCGCAGATTACTTTTGTCAGGCCATGCTGTTCCAAATCGGTCATTGCACGGTCGACGTTTTTGTGCTCCCAGCGATAGACCTTTATACTATCACCATATTTTTCCCGGGCCTGTTGTTCTGTCAGGCCTGCATGGGCCAGTTCAGGGTCGGTGTATGTACACCACAATACGTTTTCATAATCAGTTTTCTTTACGGGCAGACCGAGGGATGCGTTTGTACCTGCGATTCTGGCCTCGTATTCTGCAATATGAGTGAAAAGGTATGGAGGTACAATATCGCCGCAGGCGTAGATATTTTTCGCGGAGGTCCTAAGGTGCCGGTTGACTTTTATCCCTTTGGAATCGAAATCAACTCCAGCCTTTTCCAGTGCCAGGTCATCAATATTTGGTCTTCTTCCGACTGCGACCAGGAGCGAGTCGGCCTCTATTTGTCGGGGGCCATCTTTGTTTTCGATATCAGTGAGGATTTTCCCGTGATTTTTGGAAAATTTCGTTGTTTTAGTTTCGGTCAAAATTTTCAGGCCTTCGGCCTTCAGTATTTCAAGAAGTCTGGAGACAAGTTCGGGGTCTTCTTTTTTTAGTATCTGTGCGGACCTCAGGATGACGGTAACTTTTACACCAAGACGATTCAAAGCAGCGGAAAGTTCGATTCCGATGGGGCCAGCGCCTAAAACAATCATGGACTCTGGCAGAGCATCAAGGTCAAAAATGGTTTCATTAGTCAAATAGGGGATGCTATCAAGGCCATCAATCTGTGGTATTAATGGGTGTGAGCCGGTGCATATGACAAACTTTTTTGCAGATATTTTTCTGTCATCCAGTTGGATATTATGATTGTCAAGAAAGCGGGGTGCGCCGAAGAAAACGTTTATTCCTTCATCTTCATAGCTTTGTGGTGGGTGAGTATCAGCATCAGCCTGCACTACAGCCCGGACATGGGCCATTACGTTGTCGGCGTTTAGTTTTACGGGGGCGGATGGTTTTAATCCAAATTTTTCAAGACGGGCCATTTGATGGGCGATGTAAGCCGACTTGATGAGGGTTTTGCTGGGGACACAGCCGAACCATGTGCAGTCACCGCCTATTTTTCTTTTTTCGATAAGAGCGGTTTTTTTGCCGAGTCCATTAGCTAGTTTGCAGGCGACAAGACCGGCAGAGCCGGCACCGAGTACGACGATATCATAATCAAACATTAGTTTTACTCCATGAATTGTTCGCAGTTAACCATGTGAAAGTTTTTGATTTTCTGAAATCAGTTTTTTCATTTCGCTGCACGAGGGTTTTCAAGTCCTCTAAAGTGTCGATGTCATACCACTGGGGGAGCAGATAAAGATTTAACTGTTGCTGCTTTAAAACCTCAATGGTCCGTTCAAAGACGGAGTCGGAACTCCATTGAATTGTGTCAAAAGCGTTTGGGTAAAAGGTGTTTTTGTTAAAACCTATGAGGTAGTAGCCGCCATCTTCGGCGGGACCTATAACGACATCATAGGACTTGAGAGCACCACAGGCCTCGTGCAGGAAATCAGGGGGCAGGTCGGGGCTGTCGGAGCCGATTATAATAACACTTTTGAAATCGTTTTCAAAAGAATTTATAAAGGCGTTTTTCATTCTCTGTCCAAGGTCACTTCCTTTTTGGGGGAGGTAATTGTATTCAGAGCCGAGCCAACCCTTGAGGTACTGGAACTGGTCGGACGGGTAAAAACAGATTTGAAAAGGCATCTGAAGATTCTGGAGAGATGAGAGCAAATCAAAGACAAAGCATTTGTAAATTTCAGCAGCGCGTTCGGAGCCGATATCGGCGCTAAGGCGGGTTTTTACATCACCGACTGCGGGTGACTTCACAAATAAAAGAATTAAGGCGTCTTTGTTTTCGTTCGACATCAGCGTCAGTCTCCTGATTTTATTTTTGTTCGTTTAACGACCAGTCATATTTGACGTACTTTATTTTGAAGCTGCCTTTGAGGGTGTAATCTTTGTCCGGCTGGTTAAGATAGGGAGCGATGAAATTAAGAACGGCTGAAGTTTTTTTGTCGTGTTTTGCGACGTTTTTTTCGGGAGCGTATTTTTCCATGAAATCTTCGGCGAACCACCTTAAAATCGAGGACAGATAGACAGTATTTTTGTCACGGTCAATTTTGAACTTATCAGGATTTTCAAGAAACCTTTTTGTTCGGTCATCGAGCTGGCGGTCGAGTTTTGCCCCGGAGTAATGCTGATTAAGAAGCGGGGGGCAACCCATCGCGGCACACACCATGGCCATATGTATTCGTGGTTCGTTAAATTTCTTTCGCAGTATTTGGTGCTCAATGTGTTCCAGAGTATGAGGTGTTCCCATTATATTAAAAGTTATCTTGTCCCAGACGCCCGGGATTTGGCGGATGCTGTTTTTGGGATAGATGCGTGATTTTAAAAACGAGGACTTGATGGGGTAATTATCGATAATAGCTTTGAGAGTCAGGGCATTATAGGCATTTAACCAGAAGGCGATTCTTTCTTTTTCGGGCCATTTTTCATACCCTTCGGAGTCGAGTTTTTCCATCCGGTCGGCAAACGAATCGAGTCGGCTGCGGTTGGCTTTTAGGGCTTTGTAATTTACCATGCCGTCGTCATCGACGTAATCGGCCAGTAAAGAGGTGTAGTCGCTGTAATCAAATTGACAACTTTCGGCATCTACCTTCAAATCGTCTGAATAGGTGTCGGTATACATAAGCATGACCCCCACGATAATTAACAAATTACAAGTCCATCGCATATCAATACCCCCTTTCTATTTTTATTTTACAAGTGAGCCGGTACAACTTGAGCCGGTTCCTGCAGTACAGCAGAAACAATGTTCGTCGGTTATTATGTCAAGGCCCTCAGAAAGTACACTCTGTAATTTGTCGATAGTTGCAACATTTCCCGTCGAGTCAACGATTGGAAGTCCCAGTGCCTGGTTGAAATCGCAATTATATAAAACTCCTCTGTAATCGACACTTACTAGGGTATGGCACATAATGTTTTTGGCGGTTTCGGGATTGAATTTTTCAACCAGAAGGCTTTGATACTGTTCGAGCTGTCCGTTGGCCTGCAGATACTGCCTGAAACGTCCGATTGGTGCGTTTGCCATAGTGAAAAGCTTGTTGAATCTTACGCCGTACTTCTGGTCAAGCTCTTTTTTATAGTCGGCTTCGAGCTGCTCCTGGGGCCCGGGGAGGAAGTCTCCACCCGGGTTATAAATCAGATTAAGCTGGAGTTGGCCATTATAGCCGTAGCCAAGTTGGTTTAGCATTTTTAGTGCGGCTATGCTTTTTTCAAAGACACCGGAACCTCTCTGTTTATCGACATTTTGTTGTGTATAGCAGGGCAGAGAGGCCATAAGGACAACTTTGTGGTCGCTGTACCATTTCGGGACCCACTGAAGGCCCGGTTCAAAAAAGACAGTAAGATTTGTCCGTACCATAACGGCGGAGGCTAAATCACAAATATTCTCAAGGAAGAACTTAAAGTCGGGATTAAGCTCAGGGCAGCCGCCGGTAATATCAATGCCAAGTTCCGGGTGTTTCTGGAGAAAATCAATTATTTTGCGCATGACCTGTTTTGGCATTATTTTTTTGCCGTTTGGTCCGGCCTGGACGTGACAATGTGCGCAGCTTTGATTGCAGCGATTGCCGAGATTGACCTGAAGGGTCTGGAGCTTATCAAACCTTAGAATCTGCAGGCTTATGCTTTCGGCCATACATTTGAAATCCATTTTAATGTCCTTTGCCTGAATTATTTTTGTAGAACCAGACAAGTTTTTCAGGGCTGACACCGAACCTGTATAGATTCATAATCACCATGTTTCTAAGAGTTGTATAAAAAGGGCCTTCCTTTTCCCATTGACGAGCGGAGGTCATTACCCTGTCGCGCAGGATGAAGATTTTGTCGCCTCTTTTTCTGATTCGCTGCATCAGGTCCACATCCTCCATTAGTGGGGTGTTTTTGAACCTGCCAATGGTATCGAAGTATTTTTTTCTGATGAAGATTGCCTGGTCACCGTAAGGTACTCGTGTGATCCGCGAGCGGATACGAGCCCTGGCAGCGATAAACCTGATAAAAAGGTTTTTCGTATCGATGTCCAAATCGAACGCACCGGCGACGTATTTTTCATCATCGAGTACATCCTGAATTTTCTGCAGAGCGTTTGGTGGAAGTTGTGTATCGGCGTGGAGAAAGAGCAGTATCCGTCCTTTTGCGGCGTTTGCACCGGCGTTCATTTGTTTTGCCCGGCCTTTTGGACTTATGATTTTGATTACGCTGTCGCCATGGACTGTTTTTATTGTCTCGCCCTGAGGGTCGCCGTCAACAATTATTACTTCACAAGAGAAGCTTGTGGGTTGTTGCTTTATCTTTTCCAGGCAAGAGTTTATAAACCGCTGCTCGTGCAACACAGGTATTATAATTGAAAACTCGCATTCGATTTGTGCAGGCGTTGTCGAGTTCACAGTTTCAGCCTTTCAATTTTAAGACTGATTTTTCAGATTTAGTGCAAGCTCAGTGCTTGTGCTCGGCTTTTTCGAAATAGGCGGTTTTGAATTCGGCGAGCAGGACCCTGATTTTTTGGACGTTTTCAAGGTCTGTTGATTGTTTGGCTTTCATTGTATAAACGAGCATTTCGTGCAGCATGGTGAGTTTTTCAAGGTAATGCTCATATTGATGCGAATCGGTCTTGTCGGCGGGTTTTATTCTCTGTGCCATAAAGTAATAGGTTATTATCTGGCTGATGTCGTCGGCGTGTTTTTCCTTATTGTTACCCAGCGAACAACCTGGTTCATGTTGGGCTTATCTTCTTTTGAAAGTTGTGTTATTTGGTTCATAGACTTTTCGACGGTGGCGAGGTTTTCGGCGATCATATCAAATCGCATATGGTCGCCGTAGATACCACACGGTATCTGGCAGTGTGAATAGGCTATGGAAGCAAGTACAACTATCAGGGTACAGGTGGTTCCCGCAATTAATGTTTTTTTTGTTGTTTTTTTCATTTTCAGTCTCCCTTCGCAATCAATAAATTTTTGATGATTTGGTCCGAAGCGATTTCCCATCTGGTGTATCGCTGTATTTTTAAGGTTTTACGGTGTCAGTTTTACTTACGCTTCCGTCCAAAGCCACGGTAACATCTTCGAAGGACAAGTCCACTTTAGCTGAAGCGATGGCTTTTCTGGTAATTTCAGTCAGGCCGAAGCAGCAGGGCACTTCCATGTGGACGACGGTCAGGCTGTTGAGTTTGTTTTGCTTTAGGATTAGTGCGAATTTTTCAATATAAAACTGCGGGTCGTCGAGTTTTGGGCAGCCCACAACGATACTGTGGTCTTTTAAAAATATGTTGTGGAAATCGCCCATGGCAAAGGGGACGCAGTCGGCGACGAGGAGCAGGTCGGCATTTTGAAAACATGGTGCCTTCGGCGAAACGAGCTTTAACTGAACGGGCCAGTGGGTCAGGCGTGATTCAGCGGCAGTGGAATTATCTTCGCCTGATTTTTCGTGGAGCTTTTTTTGCATTATTCCAGGGCAAACAAAATTTGCGTCAGTCTTTTGCTTTTGCTGCTTGGCCAAATGCTGCTTTGTAGCTTTTTCGTCAAATTCCGGTGCTTCTCGCTGTTCGACTGTTATGGCATTTTCAGGACAGTGCCCAATGCATGCTCCGAGGCCGTCACAGTAAATATCACTTACCAGTTTTGCCTTGCCGTTGATTATCTCTATAGCACCTTCTGCGCATGCGTTGACGCACTGGCCACAGCCATTACATTTTTCTTCGTCAATTTTTACGATATTGCGCAGGGCCATGATATCGCCTTTTCTCCGGTTAGTGTTACTTTAGCATCTCAGCGAGGTCTTCGTCAACATTTCCGATTGGGGAAATATTAAATTTTTCAACCAGGACATTTAGTACATTCGGGCTTACAAATGCGGGCAGTGAGGGGCCGAGCTTTATGTTTTTAATCCCCAGATGCAGCAATGTCAGGAGGATGGCGACGGCTTTTTGCTCATACCACGATACAACGAGCGAAAGCGGCAAATCGTTTACACCGCAATTAAACGCCTCGGCGAGAGCTATCGCGATTTTAACGGTAGAGTAACAGTCATTACACTGGCCCGTGTCAATCAGACGAGGAATGCCATCAATTTCGCCATAGTCACGGTCATTTATGCGGTACTTTCCACAGGCTGCGGTCAAAATGACACAGTCGTTGGGCACTTTTTCAGCAAGTTCGGTGAAGTAATTTCTTCCGGGCTTTGCGCCATCACAGCCGCCAATAAAGAAGAAGTGGCGGATTTTTCCGGCTTTTACTGCCTCAATGATCTTGTCAGCCAAGCCAAGGACAGCAGAATAATGGAAGCCGGTGGTAACGGTGCCCTGTGGATTTTCATCGAGCGGGGGCGAGGATAAGGCCTTTTCAATCACCTCGGTGAAGTCGCGGTCCTTGAGATGCTTTACCCCGGCGGCACCGGCTATCCCGCACGTAAACATCCTGTCTTTATATGAGTCCTTCGGAATCATAATACAGTTGGTAGTCACAAGAATAGCGCCGCTGAAATCGTCGAACTCTTTTTTCTGGTTCTGCCAGGCGGTGCCGTAGTTGCCGACGAGGTGTTTAAATTTTCTCAACTCCGGATAGCCATGAGCCGGCAACATCTCGCCATGAGTATAAACGTTGATGCCTTTGCCTTCGGTCTGTTTTAAGAGCTCTTGAAGGTCAAGCAGGTCGTGGCCTGTGACAACAATGCCCGGGCCAGCCTTTGTGCCGCGGTCGACCACAGCAGGTGTGGGGCTGCCAAACGTAGAAGTGTGGGCATTGTCCAACATTTCCATAGTCCTGAGATTCATTTCGCCGGCTTTTAAGACCAGTTCCAGGTAACGGTCCAGGTCAAAATCCACGTTGGTGAGGGTGGCGAACATGGCCTCTTCCATAAAAGCATCGACCTGCTCATCGTGCTGGCCGAGCTCGCGGGCGTGATAAGCGTAAGCGGCTATGCCTTTTAAGCCAAAAATAAGGATGTCCTGCAGAGACTGGATGTCCTCGCTCTTGCCGCAAACGCCTACTTTTGTACATGCAGTACCACCTGCGGTTTGCTCGCACTGATAACAAAACATAATTTTCCCTTTCATTAATTAGTGTTTTTAGTTTGATTTTTTATTACGAATCCGGTTTTTGGTATATCGCTTTTTCGTCCTGCCTTTTCGTTCATGAACGCTCTTGAATATATCATCAAGGGTAATATTGCCGAGATATGTGTCAATATATTTCTGAAGATAAACTAATTTTTCGTTTATCCTGCAGTTTTTCCTGCGTTTACAGATGTTCGAGCCGAGGAGACATTTATTTAACCTTAGCGGTCCCTGAATGGTGCTTATTACCTGTAGAAGGGTTATTTTTGAGGGCGGCTTGCTGAGGGCGAATCCTCCTTTTGGCCCCATCACGCTTATAACCAGATTTGCCTTGTTGAGCTTTTGCAGCAACTTACAGGTAAGCTGGTATGAAATGTCTTCCTGCCGGGCGAGTTGCCTTGCTGATATGGGCTGAAAGTCCCAGTTTTTTGAGAGACTTACCATTGCACGCAACGCGTAATCGGTGTTTCGTCTTATGACATCCATTTTAGATTGGTCCTTTATATGTTATTGTTTCTTATATGGGACTAATATAGTCCTACTTATTAAATTTGTCAACGGCAAAAAAGGATTTTTTCAGAAAATATTCGGTTTTGCCGCCGGTGACACAGGGAATCTGCCTCGTTTAAAGTTCGTTAGTCTTTTATTTAAAAGGTGTTATATCAAAGCAGGTCCGTTGGCTTACGAGACAAAAAAATATCAGTTTCGGGTAAAAAACATGACCCCTCCAGATGAGGAGTGTTTTTTGGCTGCTGGGATTGTATATTTTGGGTTATATGAGGGGGATTTTAAGGTGTTCAATTTACTTGCCAAGAAACGGGAAGTTTGTAGAATAATATGGTTTTGCTAAATCGATTATTTTCTGGAGTTTGTGCCAAGATGAGTATTTCTGAGACAGCAGCGGCGGCCAAGTCGGCATCTATTCTGCTGGCGGCGGTTAAAAGCGAAGTAAAAAACAAGGCGTTGGCTGGAATTGCCAAAGCACTGAAATCACGAAGCGCTGAAATAATTGCGGCCAACGAGCAGGACCTTAAGGCGGCAGAGGAAAGCAGCCTCGCGGCACCATTGCTAAAACGTCTGAAGTTTGACGAGGGCAAGATTGAGACGGTCTGCGCGGGCATCGAGAGTTTGATTAAGCTCGAGGACCCTGTGGGTGAAACTTTAAGAGCGACTGAGCTTGATAGAGGCTTAGAGCTTTATAAGGTCAGTTGTCCAATTGGAGTAATCGGAGTGGTTTTCGAGTCGCGGCCGGACGCGCTGGTTCAGATATCAACGCTTTGTTTGAAAAGCGGGAACGCGGTCCTTTTGAAAGGCGGCAGTGAGGCGGCACGGACGAACAGGATACTTGCGGATGTAATAGTTGGGGCAACGGAAAATGTGGGCATACCGAAAAACTGGCTTGGGCTGCTGGAGACGCGGGCGGACGTGGCAGAGATGCTTTCGCTGGATGAATATATCGATTTGATTGTCCCACGTGGGAGCAATGAATTCGTGCGACATATAATGAATAATACCAACATAGCAGTACTTGGTCACGCCGACGGGATATGCCATGTTTATATCGATGGCGAAGCTGATTTGGACATAGCTGTAAATGTCGCTGTTGATTCGAAGTGCCAGTATGTAGCGGTGTGCAATGCGGCGGAAACGATGCTGGTCGATGAGAAAATCGTTGGGGTGTTTTTGCCCAGGGTCGAAGCGGCACTGAATGAAAAGGATGTTGAGATTCGCGGCTGTGAGAAGACCCGGCAAATAATAGAAGCCAAAGCTGCGACCGATGAGGACTGGTCAACGGAGTATCTCGATAATATAATCTCGGTAAAAGTTGTGGCGGGTCTGGATGAGGCGATTGAGCATATAAATAAATACGGCTCGGGGCATACGGATTCGATTATTACGGGCAATAAGACAAACGCAGCGAAGTTTATGGAACTTGTGGATTCGGGCAACGTGTTCTGGAACTGCAGCACGCGGTTCAGCGATGGCTTTAGATATGGTTTGGGCGCCGAAGTCGGGATAAGCACAAACAAGATACACGCCCGCGGGCCGGTAGGACTGGAAGGGCTTTTGATTTATAAATGGAAGCTTGTAGGCGGCGGGCAGATAGTAGCTGATTATTCGGGCAGCTCGGCGAAGAAATTTACGCATAAGAAACTCAATAAGGATTTTAAACTGTAGGGTATAATGAGAGATTTCAGCAAGGCAAAGCGAATAGTGGTGAAAATCGGCACGAACACCCTGGCTAAAGCGGGCGGTGTCGATACGGCGTATGTCCACCGGATAACGGCACAGATAAGCACATTGCTGAAAACGGGCAGGCAGGTAGTTATAATAAGTTCCGGTGCGATAGGTATGGGCGCGGGGCAGCTGAACCTGGCGACTCGGCCAAAGGATATGAAGATGCGTCAGGCATGCGCGGCTATTGGACAGCCTTTGCTGATGGCAGAGTATCGGAAGGCGTTTGCAAAGCTGAAGGTCACCGTCGCCCAGGTTCTGTTGACGACCGAAGTGCTGAACAACCGCAGGACATATCTTAATCTTCGCAATTCGATTGAAACGTTGCTACAGCTTGGCGTTGTACCAGTTTTGAATGAGAATGACAGCGTGAGCACGGATGAAATCGGTACGGCGTTCGGGGACAATGACAGGCTAAGCGCACTTGTGGCGAGCAAGATTGACGCTGACCTTTTGATTATGCTAAGCGACATTGACGCCCTTTACGATAAAGATCCGAGGAAGTTCAAGAACGCTCAACCTATTCACACGGTCTATGAGGTAACCGAGGAAATGGTTCGCGGCGCTGGCAGTAAGGGCAGCAAATATGCAACCGGCGGGATGAAGACGAAAATGGAAGCTGTGAAAATCGCATCGAACGCGGGCTGTCGGATAGTCCTGGCCAACGGCAGGTTGAAAAACATCATCGGCCGTATTATCGAGGGGGCTGAGATCGGCACGGTCTTTATGCCCAAGCAAAAACTAAGTAATCGCAAGAGGTGGATTCTTAACAGCACGGCCGCGGGAACGATTGTAATCGACGATGGCGCGGTCAAGGCGATTCGAAACAAAAAATCGCTTTTGCCAAGCGGCATCACAGCTATCAAGGGCGAGTTTGAGGCAGGTTCGGTTGTTTTTCTGAACGGCGCGGCAAAGGCGGTGACAAACTTAAGCAGCGTGCAACTTAAGCGTCTGGCTGGAAAACACAGCGCCGAAATTCGAAAAGTTCTCGGACCCAAACATCGTGACGTGGTTGCTATCCCTGAGGATATCGTCTTAATCGACTACTAAGAAAGAAAGATAAGTGACAGAGGAGCCGGAACAAGTAGAGGTAAAGCGGGTTCTTTCTAAGCAGCCAGAAGCGCCGCAGCAATTAACAGTTGGGCGCAGGCTTTACAATGCTTTGTTTCCCGTCATCGGAGGGTTGGTTCTTGACTTTGCGGATTTCGTGACATTCGGTCCTATAGGTATTTACACGGGTTTTCTTATCGGGGGACTTATCGGCTGGCTTGTTAGTTCGATATACGGCTTTTCCACGAAAAAGAGACTGTTGTGGGCACTGCTGTCCGGCATCTACTGCACGATACCGGCGACAGAATTCATACCAGTAGCGACCATTTTATCAGCAGTGGCACGTTTCGATAAAATTCCTCCTGTACAGAAGTAATCACCTACGAATTAAATTTACCTGCCTCTGTCGGATTTGATATTTCTGGATTGACAATAAAAAGCAGATATTTAATAATGTGTGCTGTGAGCCGGAGTGGCGGAATTGGCAGACGCGCGGGATTCAAAATCCCGTCCTGGCAACAGGGTGAGGGTTCAAGTCCCTCCTCCGGCATTTTCCTGTGGGGGTGTTCCGGTCGTATTTCTTACTCGACATAGCATATAATCGTGGTTTTTGGCGTTTTTTCGCGGGTTGCCTTTGCGCAAAATGGCGTTTCTAAAGGGGGGGGTAAAAATTGTAAAATACTGTAACAAGTAAAGAGGAGTTTTAGATTTCCTTTAAATAAAATGTAAGAGAGAATGTGCGATGGCAAAGAGTAAGAAACTCTTCCGTGGGCACTGGTCAAGTAGTGAAGTGGAACCGCACAAGAGACGGTTCCCGACGGCAAAAAGCATACGAGAATCTTTAGAAGAGGTCAGGCTGAAGCGGCAGGATAGTGAAGACCTTTAGCACCAAATATAAACTAGCCGGCAACAAAGGGTGACAGTTCGCGCAGGTGATTAACAATCGGTGGCATTTTCTCTATGGTATAATCGATTTCTTTTTCGGTGTTATACCTGCTCAAACTAAATCGTATGGAGCCGTGTGCGGCGGTAAAAGGCACCCCCATGGCGCGAAGCACGTGGGATGGTTCGAGCGAACCGGAAGTACAGGCCGAGCCGCTGCTGGCACAGATACCGTACTTGTCGAGCATGAGAAGTATCGCTTCTCCCTCGATATACTCGAAACTGATATTGGAGGTGTTGGGCAGGCGGCTTTGTGTGTCGCCGTTGACGCGGCAGTCGGGACAGCTTTTTAATATTGCGTTTTCGAGTTTGTCGCGGAGACCTTTGACTCGGTTATTTTCCTGTTTGATATTTTTCGCGGCCAGCTCGCAGGCCTTTCCGAGCCCGACCATGCCGGGAACATTTTCGGTTCCGGCCCTGCGTCCGGCCTCCTGGTGGCCGCCGAGCATGAACGGTGCAATCCGCGTGCCTTTTCTGACATACAGCGCGCCAATACCTTTTGGTGCGTGGAGTTTATGGCCGGAAAGACTCAACAGGCCGATGTTGCTTTTTGATAGATTAAGCGGAATCTTGCCGATGGCCTGCACCGCGTCTGTGTGGAAAATGACACCATGTGAGGCGGTAAGTTCGGCAATTCTTTCGACAGGAAATATCGTGCCTGTCTCATTGTTCGCGTACATTATTGTTACCAGTGCGGTATCTTCATCGATTTGACTCTCGAGCCTGTCCCAGTCCAGCCTGCCGGCATTGTCGACGTCGATTTCGACGACACTGTAGCCGTGATTTTCCAGTTCCCGGCAAACGGTCAATACGGCTGGGTGCTCGACTCTTGAAGTTATGACCTTTCTTTTTTGAGGTGTTGCAGCGAGTATGCCTTTTATGGCGGCGTTGTCGCTTTCGGTTCCACAACTTGTGAAGATGATTTCAACCGGCTCACAGCCGAGTAAAGCGGCGACCTGCTCGCGGGCTTTTCTAATTTTGCGGCTGATTTGTCCGCCGAAGGTGTGCATACTCGAAGGGTTGCCATAAAGCTCACAGAACAGAGGTTTCATTTCCTCAAGTACTTCTTCGGCGACTTTTGTCGTGGCATTATTATCGAAATATATGGCTTCCATATTTTATCCTCTATGCTCGTGAGGCTCCTGCGAGGAGTCCTTGTCTTCTTCAACGTAAAGCGATTGCGAGACGAACTCTCTGAGTTTTGCTTCGACGACGTCCTTCATAGTAAATTCGGTGAGTCTGCATTGAGCACACATTCCCCTGAAAGCAACGATTACCTTATCACCTTCGACATCGACAAGCTCGATATTTCCGCCGTGCGCCCGCAGTGCCGGTCTGATTTGTTCGTTTATAGTCTGCTGAATCGTCTGTATCTTTTGGATGTTGGTGAGTTTGCCCGCTTTTCGAACGGTCGTGGTGGCAGGTTCTTTTGCCTTATCGCCCTGGATTTTTTCTATGATTTTTTCAATTTCCCCCCTGCATCCGCCACACCCGCCTCCGGCCTTGCAGTAGTTGGTCACCTCCTCGACTGTTGTGAGATTGTTATCGCTGATAACTCTCTCAATCTCGTTTTCGGTGACACCGAAACAGGTACATATCACTTTTCCTTCAAGCTCGTGCTTTTTGGTTCCACCTGAGTGATAATTTTCGATAGCGGCCTCAAGAGCCTCTCTTCCCATGACCGAACAATGCATCTTTTGCTCGGGCAGCCCGCCGAGATAGTCGGCGATGTCCTTATTAGTTACCCTGGCAGCTTCATCAATGGTCATACCCTTTATGATTTCGGTCAATACCGAGGATGTGGCGATGGCGCTAGCGCAGCCGAAGGTTTTGAATTTTGCGTCTTTTATTTTGCCGTTTTCATCGAGTTTGAAAGTCAACTTCAGAGCGTCACCACAGGCCAGCGAACCGACCTCGCCGATACCGTCGGGGTTTTCAATCTCACCGACATTCCTCGGATTGAAAAAATGCTCTTTAACCTTATCCGTATATTCCCACATATTTTTTATCTCTGACTCGCCTCTATAGCTTGTTTGAAATCAGCGATTATATCGTCGATGTGTTCAGTTCCGACCGAGACACGAATATAATCAGGTGTAACGCCGGCGGCAAGTTGCTCTTGGTCAGTGAGCTGCTGATGTGTAGTGCTGGCCGGATGAATCACCAATGTTTTGCTGTCTCCGATATTGGCAAGATGACTTGCAAGTTTAACACTGTTTATGAGTTTAACGCCTGCTTGCTTTTCGCCTTTGATTCCGAAACCCAAAATGGCGCCCTGGCCCTTTGGCAGGTATTTTTTTGCCAGTTTGTGGTCGGGGTGTGACTCAAGGCCGGGATAGTTGACCCAGTTGACCTGAGGTTGCTTTTCAAGCCACCGGGCAAACTGCAGGGCGTTTTCCGAATGTCTGGGCATGCGCAGGTGCAGCGTTTCAAGCCCCTGCAAAAACAAAAATGCGTTAAAGGGCGACATACAGGAGCCCATATCGCGCAGGAACTGAACCCTAGCCTTTATAATATACGCCAGTTCGCCGAAACTTTCGACATACTTTACTCCGTGATAACTGGGGTCGGGCTCGGTCAATTCCGGGTACCGGCCATTGGTCCAGTCGAATTTGCCTGAATCGACAATGGCACCACCAATGCTTGTTCCGTGTCCACCGATGAATTTCGTACAACTGTGAACAACGATGTCGATTCCATATTCGAATGGTCTGAACAACATAGGGGTCGTGACAGTGTTATCACAAATTACCGGCATGCCATTTTTGTGGGCGATGTCGGCTATTTTCTCATACTGTAGGATGTCGTTTTTTGGATTTCCGATGCTCTCTATGTAAATCAAACGTGTGTTATCTTTAATGGCACTGGCGAAATTTTCCGGGTCTTTCGGGTCAACGAATGTTACGTCAATACCCAGTTTGGCAAATGTTTGGCCAAACAGTGTAACAGTCCCGCCGTAGAGGGAACTGGAAGATACGATATGTCCGCCTGCGGTGCAGATGTTGAATATACTTACGTAGGTTGCTGACTGACCTGAGCTTAATCCCAAACCACCGACGCCACCTTCGAGGGCGGCAAGGCGTTTCTCCAGCATGTCTGTCGTAGGATTCATAAGGCGTGTGTAAATGTTGCCGAATTCTTTTAGCGCAAACAAATTCGCGGCGTGCCCGCTGTCCTTAAAGCAATAGCTGGTAGTTTGGTAAATCGGGGCAGCCCGGCTGAGCGTTTCCGAATCGGGTTTTTGGCCTGCGTGCAGGGCCAGCGTTTCCAATTGATATTTATTGTTTTTTTCCATTTGTTAAGGTTCCCCTTTCTATTTTGCGGGTAGCACCTCTACCATTCTGTCGAGGGCTTTTCGGGCTTTTTCCGCTATCTGCTGCGGAATGGTTATTTTGTACTGCATATCTTCCAAAGACCAGAGTATTTTTTCCAGCGTAATTTTTTTCATATTAGGGCAGATTCCCCTTTGGCCAGCGGGCAAATACACAGCATCGGGATTTTTCTTTTTCAAAGCATGAATTATCCCTGATTCGGTTGCCACAATGTACGTTTTCGCAGTACTTTTCCCGACATAGTCAAGCATCTGGCTGGTGCTGAGGATGGCATCGGAAATTTCCTTCACCGGCTCGGAACATTCCGCATGTGCCATAACGACGGCATCGGGATGTTTTTCTTTTTCCTTTTCGATATCCTCTTCTGTAATCATTACGTGTGTGGCACAATATCCGGGCCAGAGGATAAGGTCTCTGCCGGTCTTTTCCATAACGAACCTTCCGAGGTGCTGGTCGGGCACGAAAATAATTTTTCTATTCGCCGGCAGGGAGTCTACCAGAGCCACGGTGTTTGAGCTGGTACAGCAGTAATCGCTTTCGGCTTTAACTTCTGCTGTGCTGTTTACATAGCAGACTACAATCGCCTCAGGGTGCTGTTTTTTCAGCTTGCGCAACTGTTTTGCGTTAATCATATCAGCCAAGGGGCAACCAGCGTGTTTGTCGGGCAAGAGCACAGTTTTTTGTGGTGAGAGAATCGCGGCGGTTTCAGCCATAAACAGCACGCCGCAAAATATAATCACGTCCGCGTCGGTAGTAGCGGCGTTTATGCTAAGGCCCAGAGAATCTCCACAGAAATCGGCAATGTCCTGTACGTCGCCCGGCTGGTAGTTGTGCGCAAGTATCACTGCATTGCGCGAATCCTTAAGCTGTTTTATCTTCTCAAGTAGTGACTGGCCCAAGTGTTTTCTCCTGAAGCTATTTGTCGCTGGCTGAATTGTTTTGTTTTATGTGGATAAGGTCGACGTTTGCGGTCGCAACGGTAACGCCCGGCGGGATGGACTGCTTTATCCATACATTACCACCAATTACGGCGCCTTTACCTATGACAATGTCGCCTAATATTGTTGCTTCAGCGTATATCGTCACGTTGTCTTCAATCGTCGGATGTCTTTTTGCGTCTTTTATAATCCTTCCCCGCTCATCTTTTGGGAAACTGAGCGCCCCGAGAGTTGTTCCCTGATAGAGTTTTACGTTGTCACCTATGACGGTCGTCTCGCCGATTACGACACCGGTGCCGTGGTCGATAAAGAAGTTCTTTCCGATTTTTGCGCCTGGGTGAATATCGATACCGGTCTTGGAATGGGCGCACTCAGACATTATTCGTGGAATCAGAGGTACGTTCTTGAGGTATAATTCGTGCGCGATTCGATGCGTCGCTATTGCAATGATGCAGGGATAGCTTATCACGATTTCCTCATAGGATTTCGCTGCCGGATCACCGTCGAAGGCTGCCGCCACATCACCCTTGAGCAGTTCACGGATTTTCGGAAGCTGACTCAAGAGGTACTCGGTGGCATCTTCAGCAATTGAGCGGCAGTTACCGGTGTCGCAATTCTCAAGTCTGCAGCGATATTTGCAGGCCCTTTCTATCTGATTTGAGAGCTCGGTGTAGACATGGCATAGAATATCAGTAATGACAAAATTGACATTCGATTTTGTTACCGTCCTTTTGCCTGTATAGCCGGGGAAAATCAACTCGGTGAGCAGGCCAAGAACCTCAATTATTTTGTCCCGAACAGGCAGGTTGGAAGTGTCTATGAAATTTATTCCTGAATCACCCTTATACGTCCGGACGATTTGCCCGACGAGTTTTTCGATTTTTTCATTAGCAAGCTTGCCCTTCTTCATCAGCAACCGCCTTTCACAATAATAAAAAAACCTGGGAGATTTTGTTTCCGGGGCCTATTTTAACGCGCCATACAGTTCTGTGGAAATATATCTTTCGCCGGTATCACAAACCACAGTAACAATAGTTTTGCCCTGGTTTTCCTCCCTTTTTGCCAGTTGGATGGCGGCCCAGACGTTGGCTCCTCCGCTTATGCCGGAAAGAATCCCCTCTTGATGCGCAAGCTGTCGGGTTGTCTCCATGGCGTTTTCATTCGAAACCTGAATGATTTCGTCAATAATGTCCACGTTGAGAATATCAGGCACGAATCCTGCACCGATACCCTGTATTTTGTGAGATCCGGGTTTACCACCCGAAAGAACAGGCGAATCCATTGGTTCGACAGCGACAGCTTTCAGGTTTTTGTTGTGCTTTTTCAGCATTTCGGCACAGCCGGTGATTGTACCGCCAGTACCGACACCAGCGACGAAAATATCGACCTGACCACCGCTGTCGATCCAAATTTCCTTTGCAGTTGTTTCCCGGTGAATCTGAGGATTTGCCGGATTCTTAAATTGCTGGGGCATAAATGCATTCGGGTTTTGTGCTAAAAGTTCCTCTGCTTTTTCGACCGCCCCGGTCATTCCGTGCTCGGCTGGGGTCAATACGATTTGGGCCCCAAACAATTGCAGCAGCTTTCTTCTTTCTATGCTCATTGATTCAGGCATAGTCAAAATCAGTTTGTATCCCTTTGCGGCACAAATGAAGGCAAGGCCGATGCCCGTATTGCCGCTGGTTGGCTCGATTATAGCGGTGCCCGACTTTATTTTTCCTTCCTTTTCGGCGGCTTCTATCATTGACAGCCCAATCCTGTCCTTTACGCTGCCGCAGGGATTAAACGATTCGAGCTTGGCAAGTATGGTTGCGTTTTTCGGGCCAAGCTTGTTTATACGCACCAGTGGGGTATAGCCCACTGTGGCGATTATGTCCTTAAATATTGCACTCATAATTTGCTCCCCGTTTTTTTATATCTGATAATACGACGTTTTGTTGCTCTTTGCTCTCTCTGCGAGGTCTTCGAGTGTTACGGACTCGAGCACGCCGATAATGGCCTGCTGAACCTGTGACCAGAGTTCCTTGGCCACACAGTCGGCAGCCCGAGCACAGTACTGGTTGTTTTCAAGGCACTCAACCGTGACTATGGGCCCTTCAAGAGCGTTGAACATATCGCTGATTTTAACCTGATTCGGAGGTTTGGCAAGAACATAACCGCCTTTTGCGCCCCTGATACTTCTGACAAATCCGGCGGATTTTAGTATTGCCATTAGCTGTTCGAGGTATTTGGCGGAAATTTCCTGCCTCTGGGCAATGATTTTGATTTGTAGAGGGCCTTTGCCGTAATTGCAGGCTAGTTC
>Ga0114923_10000504_pt1 | contig 30555 bp, 30 predicted proteins | sample SumtaG_FD_89578 | JGI IMG/M metagenome (GOLD analysis project Ga0114923, IMG submission 89578) | Deep subsurface microbial communities from Indian Ocean to uncover new lineages of life (NeLLi) - Sumatra_00157 metaG | ecosystem: Environmental > Aquatic > Marine > Oceanic > Sediment | place: near... | reverse complement strand
TTGAAGGACAGCGAAATTTTCGAGGGAATCTGCAATCCTTTAAGGATGGGATTTTGTGTCTTAGCGTGAAAGATGATTTGATTTTGCTCTCTTATGGGAATGTTGAAAAAGCTAATTTGGTGTATGATTTTGGGGACTAATTTTGATGAATTCGTAAAAAGTCGAATTCATCATGTTTTTGGTGTTTGGTTCGAGATATCTGCTGAAATACCACTTTATTACCCCACCTTGCGGGGCCAAACACTAAATACTAAATACAAAACACTTTCGTAAAAAGGTCTACTTTTGACTTCTTACGAGACCATCAATTCTGACGGAGCTTAAGTGATGATTTCGGATTTGAAGAGGGTTATTGACCAGGTAAGCCGTGAAAGAGGTGTTGAGCCGGATATATTGATAGAAGCACTTGAAGAGGCAGTGAAGGCAGCAGCTCGCAAGAAATTCGGCCCGGATTACGATCTCGAGGTAAGGTATAATGAGGACGTGGGGGAGATTGAGGCCTTCGAATTCAAGGAAGTTGTTGAAGAGGTGACAAATAAAAATCTTCAAATATCCCTCAAAGAAGGACGCGAGATGGATCCTGAATCAGAACCGGGGGACAGTCTCGGGATCAAGATGGATACCGACGCTTTTGGAAGGATAGCAGCCCAATCAGCCAAACAGGTGATAATGCAGCGTCTGAAAGAGGCTGAGAGAGATATGGTCTATGAGGATTTTAAAGACCGGCGTGGAGAAGTCCTTAACGGGATCGTGCAGCGATTTGACAGGGGCGCCATTATTGTCAATGTAGGGAGGGCAGAAGCCGAGCTGCCACAAAAAGAGCAGATGCCGAGGGAGTCATACAGACAGGGCGATCGGGTCAGGGCGTATATTTTCGATGTAAAACAGTTCAGTCGAGGACCGCAGATTATACTTTCCAGGACCCATCCAAATTTCTTGGCAGTCCTATTTGAAAACGAAGTTCCCGAAATTTCTGAGGGTATTGTGCAAGTAGTACAAGTCGCCCGAGAACCTGGAGCCAGGGCCAAGATTGCGGTAAGCTCTAAAGACTTTGATGTGGATCCAGTGGGGGCGTGCGTAGGGATGAAGGGGAGAAGGGTGCAGGCAGTGGTACAGGAACTGCGCGGGGAAAAAATAGATATTGTCACCTGGGACCCTGACGCAGCAAAATTTATATGTAATGCCTTGGCGCCTGCTGAAATTACGAGGGTCATCGTAGATGAGGAAAGCCGCAGTATGGAAGTAGTGGTCCCCGATGACCAGCTGTCATTGGCAATAGGAAAAAGAGGGCAGAATGTGCGGTTGGCCTCGAGATTAACCGGATGGAGATTGGATGTAGTTGGCGAAACCAATTATAATGAGGCCCTCAAGGACGGATACCGATCCCTTCTCGATCTTCCGGGAATAGGGGAAAAGAGAGCCACCGATCTATATGAGGCTGACTTTAAATCTGCCGGGGATGTGGCAGGGGCCAGGGTTGAAGATCTACTCTCTATAAAGGGAATGTCAGAGTCCAGGGCAGAGGAACTTATCAAAGAGGCCATCCGTTATACTGATGAACGAGCTAAAAGGGCTAAGATCGAAAAAGATAAGCCGAAAGAACCAACGGCGGCAAACCCCTTAGAGAGTAAGAGAGGGAAAGCCACAGATAAGGATGCCCCTGACAATGAAGACGCTGAGACGGATGCGGTGGAAAAGTCTGGAATCGAGGACCTGCCTGGACAGGATGATAATAAAACCGAGAGCGTAAAAGTCCCTGATGAGTAAAGGGAAAGGGCACATACCGATAAGGACATGCATATCCTGCGGCACAAAACGGGGCAAGAAGGATTTGATAAGACTCGCCCTGACTGGCGGAGGGGTGATAGTTGAAGACAATAGAGGGAAAGGAAAGGGCCGGGGCGCCTATGTCTGTGCTGACAAATCCTGTTTGATGGCCCTGAAAACGAGCAGGCGTCTCAATAGGGCATTCAGGACAAGGAACAGGCTGGTGTACGGCCAATTTGAATAATTTTTGGGGGAATCAATGGCTAAAGTCAGGGTTTATGAATTAGCAAAAGAACTCGGCCTGGAGAGCAAGCAACTGGTGGAGAAACTCACCACCGGTGGAATGGACGTCAAGAATTACATGAGCACTCTTGATGAACAATCGGTTGTCAGGGCAAGGGAGATTGTGTCCGGAGCTGTATCAGAAGTGGTGGTGGAAAAACGAATCAAACCCACGGTGATTCGCAGGCGCAAGAAGGTTGTCAGAGTCGAGCAGAAGCCCCCCGAAACTGCGGTAGATGAAGAAAAAGCCCCAGAAGCGAAAACCGCCCCCAAAGAGGATGTGTTGGAGAAAAAGCGGGAAATCAAGGAAATACCCTTAGCTGAAGCAAAAAAGGCAAAACCGGAACTTCCAGACAAAAAGGCCGAAAAGCCTGTTAAACGAGCTAAGGCCAAGCCGAAAAGAGGGAAAAAGAAGAAAGTTGAGAAACCAGCCAAGATCATAATGAGTCCTGAGGAAGGTCCACTGAAGGATCTTCTGGCCAAGAAAGCTGAAGCCAAAAAAGAGGCCATTCCTGCTAAGACATCAATAACTAAACCCCCTCTGGAGCCCCCAAAGGAGAAGGAAGAAAAACCGAAAAAAGGAATACCCTCCAAGAAGAAGAAAGTCCGAAAAGGGGTAAAAGTCGAGGACGCCCCTGCCAGAGGGACATTTAGACGACGAAAAAAGGAGGTGTACGAACGCGCCGATCTTTATAATGGTCGCCCCCGCAAACGTAAAGGGCCGAAAGGCGGCAGGAAAGGGAAAGAGACACCCAGAAAGCTTAAGCATACCGAAATCACCGTTCCCAAGGCCATAAAGAGAAGGATCAAGGTCCAGGATTTCGTCACGGTCTTCGATTTGGCCAAGGCCATGGGGACCAAAGCGGCCGAGTTGATGAAGCGGTTGATTAATTTGGGTGTAATGACAAACATTAACCAGCCCATAGACTTTGAAACCGCATCTGTTGTGGCAGATGATCTGGGTTTCGAACTTGAACTGGACACTTTTGAGGAGGAGAGTTTTCTTTCAGACGTTGTTGATCGCCCTGAAGATCTATCTCCAAGACCGCCCGTAGTAACCATTATGGGGCATGTTGATCATGGAAAGACCTCGTTGCTCGATTATATTCGACAATCTAATATCATAGGAGGGGAATCAGGGGGCATTACGCAACATATCGGGGCCTATTATGTCAAAACCGCAAGGGGTGATATCGTTTTTTTGGATACCCCAGGGCATGAAGCATTTACTGCCATGCGGGCAAGAGGGGCAAAAGTTACTGACATCATAGTGCTGGTTGTGGCAGCAGATGACGGTGCCATGCCTCAGACAAAAGAAGCGATTAATCACGCCCGCGCAGCAAATATACCTATAGTGGTTGCAGTTAATAAGATCGACAAACCGGAAGCAGATCCAGAAAAGGTAAAGAGAGAATTAGCTGAACTCGATCTTGCTCCTGAGGAATGGGGTGGAGAAACCTTGTTAGGGCATGTTTCGGCCAAAACAGGTGAAGGGGTCGAAGAGCTATTAGGCCTTATATTGCTTCAATCCGAAATGCTCGAATTGCAGGGTAATCCCAATAGAGATGCGAGGGGAACCGTTATAGAGGCAGAATTAGACAAGAGCAGGGGACCAGTGGCCACAGTCCTGATAAAGAACGGATCACTCAACCAGGGTTCTCAATTCGTCTGCGGAGATTATTTTGGGCGGGTGAGGGCAATGCTTGATCACAAAGGGAAGATGATGAAAAGCGCCAGCCCGTCTGTTCCTGTCAAACTGTATGGTATTTCGGGTGTTCCCATGGCAGGTGATGAATTTATAGTTGTAAAAGATGAAAAAACCGCTAAACAGATCATTGAACATAGAAAATCCAGGGGTCAGAAGCAGGAAGTGGCAAAGAGGGGTCCGGTAAGTCTCGAGGACCTTTTTGACAGGATAAACAAGGAGGGTGTGAAGGAACTTAACATCATCTTAAAGACAGACGTTCAGGGTTCAGCGGAAGCGCTTTCTGATTCATTAGTCAAACAGAGTACAGAAGAGATCAACCTCAATGTCATTCATTCGGCAACTGGAGCCATTACAGAGTCGGATGTAATGCTTGCTACTGCCTCTGGGGCTATTATTATAGGGTTCAATGTAAGGGCAACCCCACGCGTTGTTGAGGTTTCGGAAAAAGAAAATGTCGATATTCGGTACTACGATGTCATTTATAATGCCATCAAAGATATTCGCCTTGCCATGACCGGCTTATTAGAGCCGATTCTGGAAGAACATGTTATTGGCCACGCAGAGGTCAAAGAGATATTTCGTGTTCCAAAAGTGGGCGCGGTTGCAGGATGTCAGGTCACGGATGGGCATGTTGACAGAAATGCAAACGTAAGGCTCTTGCGTGACAACGTGGTCGTATTTGATGGGAAGCTCGCCTCGCTCAGACGATTTAAAGAGGATGTTAAAGAGGTCCAGACCGGATATGAATGTGGTATCGGTTTAGAGAACTACAGTGACATAAAACCGGCAGATATTTTTCAGGTCTATGAGATAGAGGAGGTCGCTGCGGAGTTGTAGAAAATGGTAGTTGGGACCTTAAAAATTGAATTTAGACTCTTCGACAATCGATCTCTCAAGGGGAAACGAAAAGTAGTCCGGAGCATGGTGGATAAAGTGAAGTCCAAGTTCAATGTTTCCGTTGCAGAGGTTGGCTCCAATGATAAGTGGCAGAAAATTGAGTTGGGAGTCAGTGCAATAGGGAATGATCGACGTCACATTGACTCCTCCTTAAATCACATACTGGAATTTCTCGATTCGCTGTACCTTGCAGAAATTGTGAATACTGAAATGGATATTTTTAATCTATAACCCCTCAATCTGCGCAACCTGCCCGCTTGTGCCTCGCAGAGGCACCGCACCGCGGCATCTTCGACAGGCGGGTCTGCGGATGATATTTTAAGGATCGGAAATGCTGCCAGGCAAACGAGCAGTGAGAGTGGGAGACCTGATCTTAAGGGAAATCGCCTTTCTTCTCTTAGAAAAGGTGAAAGACCCGAGGGTTCAGGGGGCCACATTGACCGGAATCCGTCTTAGCGATGATCTTAAACGGGCCAAGATCTTTTACAGTATAGTAGGGGATCAGGTGCAGAAAGAAAAGGCCCAGGCAGGCCTGAACAGCGCCAAAGGATTCATAAAGAGAGAAATCGGCATCAGGATGGAGCTGCGTTACGTGCCTGAGATTTCGTTTGTGCACGATCATTCTTTAGAAGATGGGAGTCATATGGAGCAGGTCTTTCAGAAAATCCGGGAAGCTGAAAAAGGACAATGACGTCTCTTGGCAAGATTTCAGCAGTGCTATCAGAAGGAAAACGTTTTCTGCTTATGACCCATAAGGACCCGGATGGCGATGGCATAGGTTCCATGCTCGCCCTTGGCAAAAGCCTGTCTGATGCAGGTAAGGAAGTTTCGATTCTTGCCCAGAACCCGATTCCCCCTCCCCTGAATCTCTTGAAAGGGGCTGACAAAATTGTCAACATACTTGATGTCGACGGGGATTTTGATGCTGCTGTGGCCCTGGATTGTGCCGAGAGATCAAGATTGGGGGAATTCGAAAATCATTTAGAAAATTTTCGACTCGTAATAAATATTGACCATCATGAAACCAACGAGTCTTTTGGGGATCTGAACCTGATTGAGCCCGAAAGCTCTTCTACAGGCGAACTGGTGTACAGATTGTTAGAGGAAGCAGGCCTTCCAATAGGGTCTGATGTTGCCGGGAACATATTTGCCGCTATCCAGACAGACACCGGTTCTTTCAGATATAGCAATACCACGGCTGAGGCCCTGAGAATTGCGGCAGCCTTGCTGGAGCTGGGGGCAGACCCCTGGGAGATATCAAAGCAGGTTATGAACAGCCATACCCTGCCCCGACTAAAATTGTTAGAAATGGCCCTGAGCACAATTGAATTCCATCATGAGAAAAAAATCGCTATCATGATACTTTCTCAGGGGATGTTTAAAAAGGCTGGAGCACAACAGTCTGACAGTGAGAGATTTGTAGATTATCCCCGGTTTATCTTTGGGGTTGAGCTTGGTGTTTTAATTCGTGAAATAGACGAAAACGAATGCAAATTCAGTCTCCGATCCAACAGTTGGCTGAATGTGGCCCGGTTGGCATCCCGGTTCGGAGGCGGAGGGCATGTCCGGGCCGCCGGATTCAGATTCCAAGGGTCTTTAAAGGACGTAAAGAACGATTTCTTGAAAGAGGCTGGCCGGTTTTTGGACGGAACATGCGTCTGACGGGACACTCTTAACCGACAAGGGACCTGGCGAAACCTCCCATGGGGTAGTTAAGAAGGTCAAGGCCTTATTCCGAGGAGGTGCTCCTGTCAAAGTCGGGCACGCCGGGACATTAGATCCGTTTGCCACCGGGTTGTTGATCATCCTTTTGGGCCAGGGAACAAAGCTTTCTCAGTTTATCATGTCAGGTGAAAAAGTTTATGTGGCCACGGTGGAATTGGGTGTCGAAACGGACACCTTGGATCCAACAGGGAACGTGTTAAGAACCAGCCACGTGCCTGATATGAGCTCGGAATTTATCCAAGAGAGAGTAGAGAGATTTGTGGGGAAGATCCGCCAGGTTCCACCGGCTTATTCAGCCATAAGATATAAGGGCACTCGGGCTTATAAACTGGCCCGAAGCGGTCAGGATGTAGACCTTAAGGCACGGGAGGTTGTTGTTTACTCTCTTCATATCCTGGCGGTTGATCTCCCACAGATCACTATGAGGATCAGATGCTCCAGCGGGACCTATATCAGGAGCCTCGCCGCAGATTTTGGAAGGGATTTAGGCCCTGGCGGGCATCTTCGATCTTTGCGCAGGATTAAGAGCGGGCCTTTCGACGTTAGAGATGCTCTTCCATCTTCAGAGATTACAGACAAAGCCCGTGAGGGGTTCTTGTCAAAAAAAGTGCTTACCAATAGAGACGCACTCCCTGATATGGGAGAAATAATAATTACTGCGGCCCTTGCTGAAAAGGTTCGGCACGGATACCAACCAATATGGGAAGAATTGATTGTTGGTCCAAAACAACAAACCGGCATACAGCCGGATCAGTATAATAAATGGATCAAACTTATAAGCGATAATAAACTTGTAGCAATCGTGAAATTAAACTTAGAGAATGAGATCAGTCGTATCAAGGCAAAGTTAGAGAGGGTGTTTTCCGCATAGAGCATGGCGCAAAGCATCATTACCATCACCATGCGCTGCCCATCTTGTCCTTGGCAAATTGGAGTAAATTAACCTATAGGAGGTATAAAAAGTGGTTTTGACAGCAGGAGCAAAAAAGGAAGTTATTGAACAGTTTAAAACCCATGAAACAGATACCGGTTCGCCTGAAGTTCAAATTGCATTACTTACCAGTCGAATCAAATATCTTACAGGTCATTTTCAGTTACACAAGAAAGATCACCATTCACGCAGGGGACTCTTGAAGTTAGTCGGCCAGAGGAGAAGGCTCCTCAATTACCTGAAAAAGAAAGACGTGGAGAAATACCGGAATTTGATCAAAAACCTCGGCATTCGTAAGTAGATTGAGGCATTTGCGAATCCCCAAATTCAATTCACAGCATCCCGATCAAGCTGAGAGAAAGGATAAAGAAGACAATGATGAAGAATACTTCAATTGAGATTAATGGCAAGACCCTTAATATTGAAACGGGTCGTATTGCAAAACAGGCAAGCGGGTCTGTGGTTGTAACATATGGAGAGACCGTCGTATTAGTGACGGCAGTGTCTACAGATGATATTCGTGCAGGGATCGATTTCCTGCCTCTGACCGTTGAATACCAGGAAATGTCTTACGCAGGCGGCAATATCCCGGGCAACTTTTTTCGAAGGGATATGGGAAGGCCTGGCGAAGGGGAGACGCTGACATCGCGTTTGATAGACAGGCCTCTCAGGCCCCTGTTCCCGGAAAATTATTATTTTGAGACCCAGGTTATCGCGACCGTCCTCTCCACTGACAAAGAAAATGAATCCGATATGTTGGCCATGTTAGGTGCTTCGGCCGCACTTGAGATCTCGGATATCCCTTTTTCCGGGCCCATTGCAGGAGTTCGGGTGGGAAGAATTGACGGTAGGTTTATAACCAATCCCACAGTCAGCGAGCAGGTGGAAAGCGACATCAATCTGATTGTTGCCGGCAATCGGGATGGCGTTGTCATGGTTGAGGGTGGAGCCCTATTTGTCCCTGAGTCTGACATGATCGAAGCAATCTTCTACGGTCACGAAGCTATTCAACCGATGCTTGACATGCAGGATGCCCTCAAGGCGGAGGCGGGCAAACCAAAGAGGGTCATGCCCCCGGTCGATATTGACGAGGCGCTCCAGACAAAAATCATTGAAATAGCTACTCCTCTTTTAAAAGAAGTAATTGTTACTGCAGACAAAATGGAGCGGCAACAGAAAAGGAAAGAGGCCGGGGAACATACCCTGGACGCACTTTTAGATGAGTATGAAGGAAAGGGATCGGAAATCAAAGAGGCCGTACACGATCTTGAAAAGAAAATGGTCCGTCATATGATGTTGTCGGAGGGAAAAAGGATGGACGGGCGCCCGTTTGATAAGGTCAGACCTATAGAATGCCATGTGAGTCTATTACCGCGCATTCATGGATCTGCCCTTTTTACACGGGGCGAAACCCAGGCAATGGTCTTGACCACGTTGGGAACAGAAAGGGATGAACAGAGGATTGAATCTATCTACGGTAATCATTTCAGGTCATTTATACTTCATTACAATTTCCCTCCCTACAGCGTGGGCGAAGCCAAGAGACTTGGCGGACCGGGGCGCAGGGAGATCGGCCATGGCGCCTTAGCGAGACGGGCCCTCTTGCCTGTGATGCCTGAAGGGGATGACTTTAAATACTGCGTTCGGGTTGTCTCGGAGATCTTAGAGTCAAACGGTTCTTCCTCCATGGCGAGCGTGTGTGGCGGATGCCTCTCCCTCATGGATGCCGGTGTGCCCATAAAGGCGCCTGTTGCCGGCGTAGCCATGGGCCTTGTATCTGATGATGACAAGGTAGTAGTGCTTACCGATATTATAGGAGATGAAGACCATTACGGGGATATGGATTTCAAGGTAACCGGCACTCGTGACGGGATTACAGCCTTACAGATGGACATAAAGATTGAACGGATCACAAAGGAGATAATGCAACAGGCCCTTGAACAGGCGAGAGATGGCCGACTTTTTATATTAGATGAGATGGAAAAGGCCATTTCCCAACCGCGAGCAGATGTATCGGAATATGCCCCGATTATTACCTCGATCAAAATTAATGCTGAAAAGGTAAGAGTCCTCATCGGTCCCGGGGGCAAGACTATAAGGGAGATCTCCAATACTTCCGGCGCCAGAATTGACGTGGATGATGAGGGGATTGTCACGGTTTCCTCTCCAGACAGAGATTGCTCTGACTCTGCCCTAAAGATGATCAGAGAGATTGTCCAGGAAGCAGAAGTGGACAAACTCTACATGGGTAAAGTGGTAAAGATAATGGATTTCGGCGCCTTTGTAGAGATTTTCCCCGGCACGGACGGCCTAGTCCATATATCCCAGTTGGCCAATGAAAGGGTCAATAAGGTCACGGATGTGCTAAATGAAGGTGATGAGGTGCTGGTAAAGGTCCTGGAGGTAGGGAACGATGGAAGAATTCGCCTCTCGCGCAAGGCCGCTTTAGGGGAAAGCCTGGATAATGTATCGTAAGACAATACTCAAGAACGGTGTCAGGATTATATCCGAGCGATTAGAGCATCTCCGGTCCGTTTCTCTGGGCATATGGATCAATATTGGATCGCGCGATGAGATGAGTTCGGAAAACGGGGTCTCCCACTTTATAGAACATATGAGTTTCAAAGGGACCCGGAACCGGAGTGGCATCCAGATAGCCAAGGACCTCGACGCCATAGGTGGAATGTCAAATGCATTCACTGGGAAAGAGACCACCTGCTTTCATGGCAGGGTGTTAGCCAAACATTTTGGTCTCCTGGCCGAAATCCTCTCTGATATCTTCCTGAATCCGACCTTCAATCCCATAGATATGGAGCGTGAAAGGGAGGTGATCTTTCAGGAGATTAACATGACGGAAGATTCTCCTGATGAAAATCTCCATATGCTCTTCAATCGTCTTTTCTGGGCCGAGCACCCGATCGGGAGATCTATTTTAGGGACAGGGGAAACCGTATCCGCAATTAGCAAAGAGGTTGCTCTCAATTATATCCGGAAATCCTATACACCTGAGAATATTCTCATCGTAGCGGCGGGAGATGTGGACCACCAGGAAATGGTCTCATATTTTGAGCCTGTTTTCGAATCTGCGCCAGGAGAGAGCGGTCTGAGTTCGGCACGAAGTGTGCCTTTATCCAACGGGGGCCTTTCCGTCCATTTTAAGGAATTGGAACAGGTACACGTCTGCCTGGGGGGAGAGGCGCCTTCCCAGGTGGCTGAAAAACGATTCGCATGCGCCATACTTAATACAATATTCGGAGGGAATATGAGTTCCCGCCTTTTTCAGGAGATCCGGGAAAAGAGGGGGTTGGCCTATTCCGTATACTCATTTTTATCCACATATGTTGATGCGGGTCTCTTGGGTATTTATGCGGGGACAGAACAGCGCAATCTGAACCGGGTGCTTGAGACAATCCAGAATGAGATCAGGAAGCTGTGCGAGGGCGAATTGAACCAATCGGATCTGGCAGCCGCCAAGGAGCATCTTATAGGAGGTATTTACCTGGCCTCTGAAGGCGCAGACAACCGGATGATGCGGATTGCGAAAAACGAATTCGTTTTTGGAAAATATGTTGACTACGAAGAATTGGTTTCAAGCCTGGAGCAGGTCAGCATTGATGAAGTGGTTGAAACCGCAAACGATACCTTCAGAAAGAGCAAGATCTCCTTCGCTGCTTTAGGACCTCTCAAGGATGAGAACCTTGACAGGGGCCTCCTTGAGTATTGATGATTGATGATTGTCGATTGTTGATTGTTGATTGAAAGAAAAACGCCAATCAACAATCCATAGGGTTAATCTTGGAACGTATTAGCGTCAAAGTCAAACCTCTTAAAACCCACAAAGGGCTTCCCCTGCCCGAGTATGAGTCCGAAGGGTCTTCCGGTTTGGATATCAGGGCCTGCGTCGAAGACCTTGTCTCATTAAACCCAAATGAAATAAAACTCATCCCTACTGGTTTAGCTATCTCTATCCCCCCCGGATACGAGGCCCAGATCCGACCCCGAAGCGGTCTATCCCTTAAACATGGTATCGGCATTGTAAACTCACCTGGGACCATTGATTCGGATTACCGGGGAGAAGTGGGGATCATCCTTATCAACTGGGGAAGCGAACCCTTCGCCGTCAGAAGGGGCGATCGTATCGCCCAGATGGTGATATCAAAGATATACAGGGCCGACATCTTGGAAACGGAGTATCTTGACGCAACGCCGAGAGGAGAGGGAGGTTTTGGCCACAGCGGGATCAGATGAAGAGCGTGATAAGATTTTCTATTCTTGCCTCCGGTAGCGGAGGAAACTCCTGTTATATAGAAACTGACAGTGCGAGAGTTTTGATTGACGTCGGGTTGAGTTGTCGGGAGATTGAGCGACGTCTGAATATTGTAGGGGTATCTGCAAAAAACCTGAACGCCATTATCCTTACCCACGAACATTCAGATCACATAAGAGGGGCAGGGCCTCTGGCCCGGCGATATAATCTTCCCCTCTACATCAATTCCAGGACATTTAAGCAAGGGCAAAAGACTTTGGGTAAGCTTCCAACTCCTGTCCTTATCCAAACCGGTGAACCCATTGAAATTAACAACCTCCTCGTGGAGACCTTCACAAAATGTCATGATGCAGTCGACCCAATGGGCATAGTCCTGTCTTCGGACGGCTTGAGGATCGGGTTCGCCACTGATCTGGGCCGGAGCACAAGGCTGGCAGAAGAACGCTTGAAGAATTGCCAGGCCCTTATCGTGGAGTTCAATTACGATCCGGATATGCTTGATGAGGGGCCTTATCCCCTGTACCTTAAGAGAAGAATAAAGGGGCCGGACGGGCACCTTTCAAACCAGCAGGCAGGAGAACTTGTCAGCGCGCTTTCCCATGTCAGTTTGAAATGGGTGGTCCTTGCCCATCTGAGTGAAACCAATAATCATCCTGAAAAGGCCCATCAGACTGCATCAGGGGTCCTTGGAAACTGCGGCCTTGAAGAGACCGACATATTGATCGCGAAACAGGATGAACCCGGACCGATGATTGAGTTGTGATCCTTCTATACCTGTCAAAGATCCCGCTAAGTGGGGAAACTTGAAATCGGGGATGACCTGCCGAAAGGACATTAACCTTAAATCCGGGTTTCAACGGGAAACCCGGAACCTCTTAGCACCTACGTTTTTGTAAACTGGATAAGATTTCTAACATGAAAAAATCACGATTTCTGATCATTGCCCTCTTTTTTATTGTATCAATATCAATCCCTTCTGCAGCTGCGGAAAACGTAACCATTATTTATCAGAACGACCTCCACGGCTGGCTTTTTCCCTCTTCTACAAGGGTCGGGATGATCGAAATGGCCCGGATCTTGACCCCGCTATTTGAAAATAACCATAACTCCTTTTACGCCATGTCCGGAGATCTCTTTACCGGCCCAAACCTTCCGGACGAAATGAAAGGTGTTTCAGAATTAATGATCTGGAACCATTTCTGGAGACAGCTGGATAGGCAGAATTTTGGGGAGAGGGTCCTGATCTCTGCCGGTAATCACGAGTTTGATTACGGGATCCTGGCGCCCGGATCGTTTTGGTCGGGGCTTCTCTGTGCCAACCTTTTGACCGTGGAAAATCGTCCCTATTATGTGCCCTTCAAGGTGATCCGATGCGAGTCGGGATTGAGGGCCGGCTTCATAGGACTGCTCCTGACAGGAAATGGACGCGTCCTCGAGGCCATTGACGCGCAGGGGTTGAAGATAATTCCGATGTTGACGGCGCTAAAGAGGACTATTCCTGAGATGGGATCACTTGACCTGACTGTGCTCATGGTCCACGACAATATGAGGAACATTGTCAGGCTTGCCAAGGCCTTGCCGGCTGAGTTAGGCGTAGATGTGATTTTGTCCGGCCACAATCATCTAATGTTTGAACAACCTTTGGTCGAAAACGGCATCTACATTTTTCAGGCGGGCGCCATGAACGGATGTTATGGGCAGGTTGATCTTGCGGTGAAAGAGGGGAAAATCATTGCCATGAAAAACCGAATCGTAACTTTGACGCCTTCCCCCTTAGGGCATTTCACCATGCTGGTGAAGGAAAAGGTGGATGCATTGGGCGGAAAAAGCGTTGCTATTCTCAAGCATTCCATGATAGGGGCGTTTTCGCGGAGACAGGAGAACAGCTTAGGTGATTTTGTCACCGACGCCTTTAGATGGGCTACCGGAACAGATGTGGCCATGACCAACAGCTCCTCTTTGAGGATGGATTTCAGGGTATATCAGGACGAACCTCGAGAACTCAATGAAGGGGATTTCAAAGCCGTGTGCCCTTTTCAAAACCGTCTGGTGGTGGGAAAGGTTACAGGGGCACAGATCATGCAAATCATCGAAGGGGATGCGGTCCGTTTTACCAACCAGGTATCCGGGATAACCTATAGGGTGGATCCTAAGAAACCGGCGGGCAGGCGGATTCTTGACGCCAAAATCGGCGGGGAGCCCCTTTCTCTTGACCGCGTTTACACACTGACCCATAATGCCTATTGTGCCCGTCCTGAAAACATGATGAGATATCTGCACTTAGCGCCAGGTTCTATTGAATGGAAGGAAACAAAGCTGCTCGATTATGATGTAATTACGGACTATGCGCGCCATTTGAAGGTGATCGATTATCCCGGCAGGGGAGAAGAAAGGGTTGTGATCGTTCCATGACGCGCGACATTTCACAGATCGGACACAGGGTTCTCAAAGATCCCCACCTCCATGTGGTCCTTTACCAACCCGAAATACCCGCCAATACCGGGAACATCGCCCGATTGTGCGGGGCCGCTGAAATAAGATTGCACCTGATTCATCCTTTGGGTTTCAGGGTCGATGACAAACATCTCAAAAGGGCAGGGTTAGATTACTGGCACGAAGTCGATGTCTGTCACCATCTTAATTTTGAAGCATTCCTGGCTCATATGGATGGAAGGGGAAAAATGGTAGCCTTTACCCGCCATGCATCAATGGTCTACACCGAGGCAGAAATAAACCGGGGAGACTATCTTCTCTTTGGCCAGGAGACCAAAGGATTGCCTTCCTCCATCATAGAATCTTATCCCTGCTATGCCATACCGATCTGGGGTAAGGTGCGCAGCCTGAATCTCTCTACCACAGCAGGGATAGTGGCCTATCATTATCTTAACAAGATGGGTAGGTTTTAAACCAGAAAGGATGGACATGAAAATCGATCTTCATTTTTATGGCATTGCTGTACTGGCCCGGGCTGGTGGTTTCAATGAAGAGGAGGCATTGACGATTGCCTATGCCTCCCAATACGTGGATGATTCCACAGAGAGTGAACCCCTTCAAGTGGGCAAGATGATTTTTGAGCCGGTGAGAACCGCCCACTATGGGCTCGAAGCCTTTGACTGGTCCGTACAAAAAAAGATATACATCCCATTTCATTTTCTACCTGCAAGACCCATTCGAAAACCGGGCGACACTTTTCTCACGGCACCAGGCTCGAAATTCACACATATGGTATGGGATCATGCCTGCAGCGAAACAGCTACCGCGTCACGTCCCATTAGCATGGGGATAGCGCTTCACACATTTGCGGATAGTTGGTCACATAAATGGTTTTCGGGCCGATTGAACAGTGAAAACGACGTCGAAAATATTCACGTTTTTGAAGACAACCATTGGAAGCATTTGAAACTCGAAAATATTTATCTGGATACCATGCCACAGATAGGTCATGCCGAGGCAGGCTCATATCCCGACCTGCCCCAAATGCGGTGGAAATACCGTCGCAAAGGCCAGCAAAACACATCCGAACGTAAGAACAGCGAAGATTTTTTAAAGGCCTGCAAGGAAATTCACAGACTGCTCACCGATGTTGAAAAAGACGATTCGACAGAACTTATTCCCTGGGGAAATCTGGCCGAACCGATTTATTATCTTCTCAAGAGTCCGGAGTATGACCAGGAGAAACGATGGAAGATGTGGCGGGAAGAGTTTGCCGATCTTTTCATTGACAATGAGTTTGACTATGACAAATTAGCCTGGCGTAAAGAGGCACTTGAACCCAAACGGAAAAAGGATATCGAATGGGACGATTTTTCCCAAACAGAATTTGGACGTCTGAAATTCCCTTACAAAGAAGGCTTTTATGAAAGTAACTGGGTCAGGTTCCACCGTGGAGCACTCAAACAACGACACTTTGTCTTGGAGAATTTGCTTTAACCTGCCTGGCAGCATAGAAGGCTTGAACTCGTCGTAATGCAGTAAGTGGTATCATAGAAAGATTGAAAATAGAACTGGGAAGGAAATAAAAAACAAACAGCCCTGATGCGCTGGGGAAAACAACAAACGGATTTTGGAGAGGTATATCATGAAGATAAAGCAATTTCGTTATTCATCGGATAATAATCTGGCCTATCTTTTGTACGGAGATAAAACCGCTATGGCTATTGATGGGGGTGCCGCAGAGGAGATCCTGTCTTTTATAGAAACCAATGACCTTACCCTCAAGTATGTCACCAACACCCACCGCCATATGGATCATACCCCTGGGGACAAGACCCTCCTCGATAGATCGGGGGCTGTGTTCTTTGACAATGAAATCCTCATCAAGAACAGGGCCGTGGAACTTGAAGGAAGGGAAATACGGGTGTATCACACCCCTGGCCACTCCAGTGACTCAGTAACCTTTCATTGCGGGAATTTTCTGATTACAGGCGATACCCTGTTTAACGGCAAGGTGGGCCGCTGTTTTTCAGGAGATTTGAAAGGTTTCTTAAGCTCTGTCAAATTCTTGAAAGATCTTCCGGGAGAAACGATCATTTACGCCGGGCATGATTATGTTGAAGAGTATATGGCGTTTGCAAAAAAACTGGAACCCGACAACCCCCACATCGAAAGATATCTAAAAAAATATGACTCTACCCATGTCCATTCCACGCTTGACGAAGAATCCAGAATAAACCCTTTCCTGAGATTTAATGACAAAAAGATCATATCTGTCCTGGAGAAAAGAGGTCTCCCCGTCGGGACAGAGTTCGAGCGGTGGGAATCTCTAATGTCTATTATGTGAGCAAACACTTCCGCTCGATTATCCGTTCATCTTTTTGTAAGGTTATGAATCGCCCTCCACATCCCTTGCAAATACGCAAATAACTTTTTTCGTCTTTATCATTAATTCGGCAAACGATATTAAATTTCACTTGAAAACCTGTTCGTTTACCGCAATGAGGGCAAAACTTTGTCGGCACTTAATTCTCCCTTTTTATGATTTTTTTGAGCATAATAGGATAACTTACTGGATGTTTTCAGGAAATTCAAGGGGTTTGATTAGCGATCATGATGATGCGACCTGCTTCATTTCCCTTATCTTGATGGACATAGATTAACACAGATACACACCCCAGTGAAATGGTTTGTAGATTTCACGGGAACTTTTGTCAAGAGGTGTAAATTGCAAAACGCTTGATAGGCCCACCTTCCCCAGGTTTCATGGGGCGGGCAGATAAGTTGTTAATGTTCATAAGTTTCTCAAAATCATTTTATCTTAAGAATCACATTCGAAGCACTTTGTGTAACAAAACGATTCATGTAAACAATAAGCACTGAACATTTCGTTAAGTTGCTGTTCTAACGGTTCAGGTCAAACGTTAGCCGATCCTGGCTTAGCTACTTGAAACTATAAAAGAATTGAATTAACGGGGATTCCAACCCATTCTACGGCAAACATAATGGCATCAAAACTGCATTATATAGAACATCTTGTTTGACCTCGAGGGTGGTAGACCAGCGAAGGAAAATCGGCTCAATATTCGCCTTTGGCCTGACACGAATACGTTTTTTCTAATACACCCTTGCATCCTTCATATTCCTGCTGATCTTGCCAATTTTTCTCTTGACAATGGATGGTCATACCTTATATTATGCTAATCAATCAAATAATTGAATAATTGAAAGGTTGAATATGAAAAATCCAAATAGACGTTTTAAGGATGCGATCTATGAACAGTTCTCTCGAATCGGGAAGGCGGTCTCAAGTCCAAAGCGTTTGGAACTTCTAGATATCCTTTGCCAAGGAGAGCGGACCGTCGAGGCCCTTGCTAAAGAAACCGGTCTGACCATGGCCAACGCCTCCCAGCATCTGCAGGTATTACGTGCCGCTCGCATTATTGAGGCAGAGAAGATGGGACTGCATGTAACCTATCGTCTTGCTGATCAAATGGTCTGCGAATTCTTTCTATCCATGCGTGTCCTTGCTGAAAATAGGCTGGCCGAAGTCGAGCAAATCAGGCGACGATTCTTGGAGGGAAGAGAGGGGATGGAACCGGTAGATCGAGAAGCACTGCTGAAGCATGTCCGTGAAGAAGCGGTGACCGTACTTGATGTGCGACCGTCTGAGGAGTACAAAGCAGGGCATATCCCCGGAGCCATATCCATTCCATTAAAGGAACTGGAACTTCGTCTGTCCAAATTACCACAGAACCAGGAGATCGTAGCATATTGTCGAGGCCCCTACTGCGTTCTCGCTATCCAGGCCGTCGAGGTTCTGCGTGCGAATGGTTTCCATGCTGTGCGCCTTGAAGAAGGAATCCAAGACTGGCGGGCCATGGGTTTTTCTGTGGAAGTAGGCGATTAGACGAAATACCGCACTCTGTTTCATGGTGCTATTGTTATGATCGGAGATAGTTAGTGCCTGAACGAAAACCGTGTTCAGGCACGATTTTGAATTTTGGATTTAAGAATGAAAACTATCTCATATAGTTGAAAATTCTCGAACAAGGATGAAAAATCTAATTTTGGGATTTTCGTTCAGGCATTAGTTAAACATGGTTTTCTTTGAATCAACAGCTTGGGAGGACTATTGATGAAGGTTATAAGAACAGTCATTTTGGCTCTTGTGGTCATAGGGTTCACAGCCAGTGCCCTGTGGTTCACTAACCGATCTGTTGCCCCGAAAGAGGCGACTTTTGAGGATGTGGTGGCCGAAGCAAAGATGGGCGGTTACAAGCTAATCAATATAGAAGAATTAGCGGAACGTTACAAAAAGGATTCAAAACAACTTCTGATTGTGGACACTCGCCAGGAATGGGAGTATCGGACTGGACATATTAAATATGCATTGAATTTTCCTATGGAGCCAACGTGGTTATCAGAATGGCGAGAGAAAAGTGCTCTTGAGACATTCCTGGGACCTGATAAGAATAGGTCTATAGTGTTTTACTGAGCGGGCCTATCATGAGTCCGCAGTGACTCGGCAGCCCGTGTGGCTGTAAAACTTGGTTACAAACAAGTCTATCGCTATCCCACCGGCTACCCAGAATGGCATGCGAAAGGATTGGCTGTTGATAGTGCACCTGCGGGGCTTTCTTCCACTGCTTCTGTATCCGACAAAGCCGGTCCTCTACACGGGTGGGCCATGATCTGGACGCTTTTAGGTATATTTGCTGGTGGTATGGCCCTGAATTTGACTCCCTGTGTTTATCCTCTCATCCCTATTACTGTTTCTTATTTCGGGGGACGTAGCGGGAAAAGCGGAGACAGACTGATTGTCCATGGTGCGTGCTACATTGGTGGATTATCCTTAACAAATTCAATGCTCGGCGTAGTGGCTGCCATGACCGGAGGTCTTATGGGGGCCATGCTACAGAACCCCGTGGTGCTCGGTGTAATCGCGGCAATTCTGCTCTTTTTTGCCACTAGCCTTTTTGGGTTTTGGGAATTACGGCTGCCAGGATTTCTAACCCAGGCCGCCTCTAAATCTTATACCGGTTATTTTGGAACTCTTTTCATGGGCATAACTTTAGGGATCGTTGCTGCTCCATGTATAGGTCCTTTTGTCTTAGGATTGCTCACCTGGGTGGCGAGTATGGGGAGCCTTTGGTTGGGATTCTTGATCTTTTTTGTTTTAAGCTTAGGCTTGGGTTTGCCACTCTTCTTCTTAGCCATATTCTCGGGTCAAATAGAAAAGTTACCCCGTTCGGGAGAATGGATGCTATGGGTAAGAAAACTCATGGGGTGGGTGCTGGTGGGTATGGCGGCCTATTTCATTAGACCTATTTTGCCAACAACGTCAGGGATCTTTCTTTTAGCAGCCGTGGCTTTGGCTGCAGGTTTACACCTTGGATGGATTGACAGGACGAAGGCCGGTTTTCGAGCTTTCAAGCCGCTCAAGGTTTTTGCTGGTTTGGTGGGTCTGGTCATGGCCACTCTACTCATAGGGTCATGGGTGTTGAAAGGGCCGGGAGTGGCCTGGCAACCTTATTCCGACTCGCTGCTCATAGAGGCCCAAAGGTTAAAAAAACCAGTGATCATTGATTTCTCCGCAAACTGGTGTGCGCCCTGTCGAGAACTGGATGAGGTAACTTTTCATGATCCGGTAGTCGTCAAACAGACGAAGCACGGCTTTACCATGGTCAAGGTTGATCTCACACGAAAAGGCAATCCGGATCATGAGCGTCTATTGCGTCAATTTAAAGTTAAAGGAGTCCCGACAGTTGTATTTTTAGATCGTCAAGGAAATGAACTGAGAGACCTTCGCCTTGTGGATTACTTGCCGGCGGATCAATTCTTGGTTCGAATGGCGGAGGCGAAAAAAGTCTTTTAATATGGGACAAAAGGATTCTGATAGGAGTCCATTAACCAGAAGAGACATATCTTAAAGGAATTAATCAATTTGCCAAGGAGAAAAACATGCTGAAAGTCAGATTCTTTCTCAATCAGCCAAATGGAAAACCGTGAAAGCATTTTAAGGAGATGATGCCCAGGTTGGGTAAAAAGTATGACATTGAAATCAAAACGATATCCAAGCCACCAGAAGAATACAACACCGATGAGTATTTTGAGTTGGATTTGCCGGTCGCCCCTGCTGTTATGGTAGGAGAGGAAATCGTAGTCGAAGGGTCAGATGTCTCTGATGAAAAGCTTGAGACTGTGATTAGTCAACACCTTGGCCTCCCACCACCAGAGCCACAAAAGAAAGGGATTCTTGGTCGTATTCTGAGCAGGTGAACCTTGATTGAATAGTAAACAAACCTCAATGTAAAAAAGAAATATTATAAGACCATGGAAAAGAAATGTGAAGCCTTGGCGAAAAAATAAGAAGGCTTATGATAAAGGCCTCCATTCTTGGAATCTTTGTCATAATGATTAGAATAATCTGTGTAATCTGCGAAATCTGTGGGTTAAATAGGGATGCTGACATTTGGGTAAGGGTTTTCTATATGAAATCATTGATCTTTTTCTTGTTCCCCTAACCATGCCATTATTTCCTCTTTTTCCGGGATTTTGCCCACACACTTCACATCACCATCAACGACCACCGCAGGCGTCGATAACACGCCGTACTTACCGATCTTTTTGATATCTGTTATATGTTCGATCTGGGCATCCACACCTGCCTCGACAACAGCTTCCTTTACCATTTCATGCGCCGTTTTACATCTTGTACATCCTGTGCCTAACACCTTAATATCCATTCTTTCTCCTTCCCATCATATACGACCTGTTTCTCAAGACTCCACCCTAACACATTAATTGCCGGCGCTCTTTGGACATCTTCAATCCAGATCCAACGCATATACCCCTGAAGCGATCATGATGATGCCGGTAGTAGCAAAGGGGCACAACGGACCATCCACTATAAGCCGGATTTCCCTTCCGTTTTGAAACTTGCCCTCGATGATGGAATTGACGAGATGATCGTCTTCCATCTTTTCATATCGGATTGAAAAAAGAGACTCTTTTTCATCGACAAATGCGTGGTAGATAAATCCTGTGTTGGTCTTTTCGATTTTGCCTAAGGACATCTTCAGCGGACCAAATTTTCCTCTGATGATGCGATCTGCTTGGCGGTGATACTTAAACGAAAAGTAATGGTAGGTGCCATCGATGTCGATCTCGCCCTTAATATCCGACCCGCAGTTGTAAATTGCCCAAAGGGGATGTCCGTTCCCGGTTTTACGGGGGAATGTCCGATCATTTTCTGCTTCTACAGGGCGGCCTGCGGTGCCGAACACCTTATCGTTCATGAAATAGACGTTCATTCCGGTGCCGGTGATGTGCCGGGTGCCTTCCTCAAAGGCCAGGGCCGGACAGGTCAGGAGAAGTAATGCCATTAGGATATATAGTCGTTTTCTCATATTCATTTTCCTTATCTTAGTAGACATAGATTAACACAGACACACACCCCCGTGAAATGGTTGTAGGTTTCACGGGAACGTTTGTCAAGTGGTGTAAATTGCAAAACGCCTGGTAGGCCCACCTTCCCCGGGTTTCATGGGGCGGGCAGATAAGTTGTTAATGTTCATAAATTTCTCAAAATCATTTTATCCTGAAAATCACATTCGAAGCGCCTCGTGTAACGAAACGATTCATGTAAATAATAAGCACTACCCATTTTGGTATGATGTCTCATCTGGGGTCGTTGCTCTCCTACTTTGGGGAATTCGAACTTGAAACTGATGAGCTTGAGGAGGAAATTCAAAAGGTTATCGAAAAGCACCCGCAGGTCCAAGACTTGGTAAAAAAACTGCGGAAAGCCAAAGTGCGCGGCTCATGGGAAAGAATGAAGGATTCAGCCAAACAAGACGGAAAGGTCATAAACCTCCAGGATTTTTTGGAGCCAAAGTAGCCTTTCTTCTGAGCTTGCAGGCACTATTTACCGCAAATTGGTCAGCCGATTACTTTGTTTTCTCGCATCATACCAAGAATCGAGAAAGACCTTATACAAGAGAACCCATTACAGCGATCCACCTCGGTGGAAGATAAAACGGTTGCTCTAAGCTTTAGGGATTTCAGGGATCTTACTGCCAGTTCAGAAATTGCCGATAGACCCAAATCTCATCAGGCATTCCACGTGTACCTCGCAGATATCGCACAATATCTTGCTCAACGAGGCTGACAGAAAAGGCAGATATATCAACTTTTCGGTGGTGTTGAATCTTTGAGATATCTATATGATAGCTCCTGTGGCACACCAAGCTTGACCGGCATTGTCACAATTCTCCAATCGCCGATATTGGTCAGAAAAAGAGGAGCCACCTGGATTCAATCAAGAGGTTTGCTATTTACGGTACGGTCTCCTTGAGAATAAGGGCTGCTCAATTTGTACCGCTCCCTTTAAAGGGTATCACGGTCACCGTGAGCTTATCCACCTTTTGGACAAGCACTCGATCCCCTGCCGACAACGGGAACTCACTGACAGCCAGCCACAGTTCTCCATGGACGAAAACCTGCCCTGCAGATTCCTGCCAGTATCTGATTTCACCTGCTTTTCCCAACATACCCGTCACTCCGCAGGCGGATCTTCTCTTTCGGTCTTTAATGAACCAGATCAGAGGAAAGACCACATGTTCTATAAACTCGAACAACAGAAACCCGATTACCAAAATGATAATTGTACTTTTCACCGCAGATTTCCCTCAGTCAACAATCAGGTGCCCCACGATCAGCACCAAAATCAATGCTGAAAAAGCTGCCGAAGACTTATGCAAGCGATAAACGAATCGCCGAATCCACTTGGGAAATACTTTGAATTTTACCATCAATCCCAGAAAAACCGACATCGTCACAAATAGCAGACCCCATTCAGGAAGGGAGGATTTGCGACAGGAAGACAACAGACAATGAAGACCAGCTATACATAAGGCTGAGGGATTTAAAACATAATGAAATCGCATCAGGTGTTTTTTCTGAAACTGGTTAAATTTCTTTATGGTGCTTTTTGTTTCCGGCTCCAGAGGAAGATAGCGGTTTACGCCTTTCACAAGGATGCTGAACACAACGGTCAGGTTGGCCGCCACAAGGAGCCACGCGGCTGTTTGACCCGTTAACTCATTTCCTTCATCTTCCCTTTTCAACCGTCGTCTCTTACGACCCTCATAATCATCGTGTTCTTTTATTCTTTCGTATCGTTCATGATGACTTTCGCTCGTCTTATGATCGTTTGCTGCCAATGGGCCTGGCCAAACGCAAAAAACAAACAGAGTCAAGGGGGCCAAAACAGGGAATATTTTTCTGTAGTTCCTTGTCGCTGTCACGGGCATAGGTAGTCCTTTCTTGAGATTTCTCACAATATTGAATCTTACTGATAAGCCTCAGGATCGGTGAAAATGTAACGGGTTTATAGGCCTATTCTAATCATCACTATAATGAACAGAGGAGCGCTTCCCCTTCTTGTAACGCCATCTCCCCTTAAGCTCTTTGCCGTGGCGTATCAAATACGCGAAAGATAATGAGATTATCAAAAGTACCAAATCGGCAGCATACATTACACATTTCCCTGCCCGGCGGAAAAAAAGCATGGCGCGGTTTTCCCATAGATCTGATCTTTCCAGCTTGAATTTGCTACTCTTCTTGCGCCCTTTTCTGGCATCATGCTTTTCCGCTGCCCTTCTCGAACGCGGCCACCTTTTCCTTTTTTCCTGTACACTATTCCAGGACCTACAATCATGGAGTGAAGATTTCGCGCTGTAATATTTTGTTTGGTCCCATTTCGGCAGTTGCTGTAGATTCGCAACAAATTGTCGCCTGATCAAATCTGATTGCGTGTCTTGCCGTGGTCCAATAAACAAAATGTCTTCTAAAACAGTGCATGTACCCCCTCTGACCGTGTTCGGACCTGCAGGTGTTTTCCAAAGAATTTGGCCAGCTGACTTTTTTGTTATTTCATATCGTTGAAGCCTGAAAGGAACATCTCCTGCCGCCCCCCTGACGGAGATATAGTCCGAACGCTGATCAGATTCTTCTGAATAGAGGCTGTCTCCCTCGTCGATACCCCGGTCGAGTATCCACAACAGCATTTCTTGTTTCGTAACTTTTCTGTAGGTCCTGCAATGGTATATCTCAAGACTTCTACAACAATATTTTGTTTTCGACCACTTGGGAAATGATTTGATATGATCAAGAAAGTCTCCTTTTAAGAATCCAACACGGTCATTTTCTGCCGGACCGATGAACAGAATCGGCCCTTTCCTGAAGCACCTTCCCTCCTGGATCGTAGCAAACCCAGAATGAGCCTCCCATCTCAATTCACCCGTATCGGATTCAATGATTTTGTACTCGCCCAATTTGTAAATATCTATTTTCATTTTCCCTATCTTGATGGGCACAGATGAACACAGATGCACACCCCAGTGAAATAGTTTGTAGATTTCACGGGAACTTTTGTCAAGTGGTGTAAATTGCAAAACGCTTGGTAGGCCCACCTTCCCCAGGTTTCATGGGATGGGCAGATAAATTGTTAATGTTCATAAGTTTCTCAAAATCATTTTATCTTGAGAATCACATTCGAAGCGCTTTGTGTAACAAAACGATTCATGTAAACGATAAGCGTTAAACATTTTGTTAAGTTGCTATTCTAACGGTTCAGGCCAAACGTTAGCCTGTCCTGGCTTAACTACTTGAAACTATAAAGAAATTGAATTAACGGGTTCGCCAATCCCTTCTATGGCAGCTATAATGGCATCAAAACTGCATTACATAGGGAGTCAATTTGTTTGGATAGAGGGCGGCAGACCGGCAAAGGAAGATCGGTTCAATATATGCCTTTGACCTGACACGAATACGATTTTTCCAATACAACCCTGCATCCTTCATCTTCATGCTGCCAGGATGCATTGTCTACATCGTCTAAGAGGAGGTTTTGATAATGAAACGAATTCCACTGTTTCTCGGATTGGTTTTAGTTCTTGCACCTGTATGGGCCGGATCGGTCGAGGAGAAGGGAAAATCCGATGTATTCCTCGAGAAATCGAAGGAACTGACTTCCGGCGGAAAGTCACGGGTCGACAAGCTGATAACTCTTCACACCTTTGTGCGCGACGAGATGTCCCTATGCACTACTAAATTCGGCTGAGCAGGCAGATCTGAACCAGACCTCAGCCGGGTGCTGAGGAACAAAATAGGCGATCAGCAGGCCAGGGTTGAAGTTCTCGGCAAACTTCTCATCGCTGTGGGCGAAAAGCCTTTCCTACTGCGGTACGGAACCGGGAAAGAGAGCTACTACATGGTCATGTTGCGGCTCAGCCCCGAAGATATTGAGCGGCTTGCGAAGCAGACCGGTAAGAAAACCACACTGGTTTCCTTCGGCAAGATGAAGCTGCTCCCTCTTCAACTGGAGAAAAACCTGAGTCCCGGCGAGATAGAGAAGAAATTCTACGATCCTGCCGAAGAGCACTGGACCGGAACAATTGAGCTGACACAGTACAAGTAGAGTTGTACTGGTCTGCGATTCCGATTTGTGGTATCGAAACACGGAGGAATACCTATGCATAAACGTCTTATACCCGTTCAGGCACTTGTATGCGTTATTTGCCCAGTTCGCAGACCATAGAAGTTCGGGGAAAAGTAATCGATGGGAGAATAGGGACGGGCGTTACCGGAATCACAGCGCAAGCCGAACACTTCGGAAACCGGGACAAAGAGGAGTCTGACATAGCTTATTTCACGATATGCTTAACCAATAAAGAACTAACACCCTTTCCTCTGGCTTCAGGTTTTACATAAACGCTGGCCAGCCATGGCGTCAATTCAGGTTTAGTAGCCATTTCTCATTCTAGTTTCGCAAAATCATCTTATCCTAAGAATCACATTTGAAACAATTTGTGTAACAGAACGATTCACGTAAACATTGAACATTTTGTTAAGTTGCTGTTCCAACGGTTCAGATCAAACGTTGCTTTATATTGCTTTAACTACTTGAAACCAGAAAAGAATTGGATTGAAGGAGATTCCAACTCATTCTGTAGCAAATATAATGGCATCAAAACTGCATCATATGAAATTTTTTTGACCTCGAGGGTGGCAGATCGCCTAAGGCAAGAAGGGAGAGGGTGGTTATTGATAAGGCTGAAGCCGCAGATAAAATCACCCTACGCGAAATCATGGACATAGAAACTTTGTTAGACGAAGTCATGGAAAAATGTCGTTCTGTGGCACCGACCTACTGTGAGGCCAAATGCCCGATTCACCTGGATGTAAAGGGCTATGTAAAGCTCATAGCAGAAGGAAAATATGCCGAATCCCTGGCGTTGATCAGAGAAAAACTGCCCTTTCCCGGTATTTTGGGCCGGATCTGCAGCCATCCGTGCGAGACAGAGTGTCAGCGCGGTAAGGTGGACCATCCTGTACTTGCTCGCACCCTGAAACGATTTGTCGCTGACCGGGAGGAGATTCCGAACTGGGATTTGACCATCAAAGAGCAAAAGAAGGAGAAGGTTGCGGTTGTCGGGTCGGGCCCGGCCGGCTTAATGGCGGCCTATGAACTCAGAAAGAAAGGATACCAGGTCACTATCATTGAAGCGCTGTCCCATTTGGGGGGTATGTTGCGCTGGGGCATCCCTGAATACCGTTTGCCTCGGGATATAATAGACAGGGAACTCGGCATTATTGATAAGCTGGGGGTGGAAGTTAAACTCAACACTCGTATTGGTGAATCCATTGCCTTAGACGATCTTGCCAAAGACTATGAAGCCGTCTTTTTAGGAATAGGGTCCCAGATAAGTGCAAGGCTCGGTCTTGATGGAGAGGATTTACAGGGTATCTATCACGGCATAGAATTTTTGAGAAACGTCAACATGGGCGAGCAGGTCGATATCGGCAACCGGGTGATTGTCATCGGTGGCGGGAATGTGGCCGTGGATGTGGCGCATACCTGTCTCAAACTCGGAGCAAAAGAGGTGAACCTGGTCTGTTTGGAATGTTATGAGGAAATGCCTGCTTTCAAATGTGAAATCGAGGAAGCTGAAAAAGAGGACGTGAAAATTCATAACTCCCTGGGCCCGAAAAAGCTTCTGAGGACCGGTTCTACTTTCAGCGGGGTTGAATTCGTCCGATGCACACAGGTCTTTGATGCGGAGGGTCATTTCAACCCGACCTTCGACGACTGTCATACAACGACCCTTGAGGCGGATACCATCGTGATTGCCATCGGCCAGGTTCCGGATTCGGCGGGTCTTGTCAAAGGGTCCCAGCTAAAAGTCAACGACGGGAACTATTTGAAAGTGGCTCCATTAACACTTAGAACGAATCTGGAGAAGGTCTTTGCCGGAGGTGATGCGGTAACCGGGCCAAGATCGGTAGTAGAGGCCCTGGCTATGGGAAGAGAAGCGGCCATTTCCATTGACAGATTTATCAGGGGTGAGGATCTTTCCGTGAATCGTGATCAGGAGGAGCTCTATAAGAACCCGTTGGAAATGGAAATTCCTTCCGGGATTCAAAAATTGGACAGGACATCCATGCCTGTTTTGCCGGTGGAAGACAGGAAAGGCAATTTCAAAGAAATGGAACTGGGATTTTCCGAGGATATTGCCTTAAGAGAAGCCCGAAAATGCCTCTCCTGTGAATGCCTGGCGTGCAAGAAAAACTGCGAGTTTTTGAGCCACCACGATATGAACCCCAGGGAGTTTGCTGAAAAATTAATGCGAGATTACAGTACTGATCTGACGGTTCCCTTTTCATGCAATATCTGCAATCTATGTGGTAAAATGTGTCCGGAGGGTTTGGACACGGGAAAGCTCTGCCACGAAATCAGAAAGAAAGCGGTCAACGACGGTCTGGCCCCCCTACCCCAACATAAATCGGTGCACAGCCATCAAAAATGGGGAACGTCGTGGGTATTCAAGCTCAGCAAGGCTGACCCACGAAATAAAAAACAGGCGTCCAGGGTCTTTTTCCCGGGCTGTACCCTCCCCTCTTACTCACCTGATCTGGTAATGAAGACCTATGAATACCTACGCAGCAAATTGCCTGGTACCGATATTATCCTCAACTGCTGTGGTGGCCCCAGCTATCTCATCGGTGAAATGGATCGATTTCAAGAAATTCTGGACGGACTCGAAAAACAGATGGAGTATCTTGGGGATCATGAAATTATTACGGCGTGTGCCAAATGTTACCATATTCTTAAAGTTCACAGACCGCAATGGAAGATCCGATCACTTTACGAAACTATGGTTGCGGTCGGCCTCCCGCGTAGTTTGCCTAAAACATCAGGTAAAGTCTTTTCTATACACGATTGCTGCCCAGCCCGTTATGAGGAGAAGTTTCGGCAGGCGGTAAGGGAAGTGATGCGACTTCTGGGTTGCGATATAGAAGAGATGGAGTTCAGTGGCGAAAAAACACGTTGCTGCGGGGGAGGCGGTATGATGGCGCCGGTGGACCCTGTGCTATTTGAAAAAATAGTGGGTCTGAGGGTGAATGAGACTCCCCACGACCTCGTTACCTATTGTGCAGGATGCCGCCAGAATTTTGCATCTCAGAAAAAGCCGACCGTACACCTATTGGACTTAGTGTTCAACAGGACGTGGAACCATGATCGAATAAAGCCGGCACAAAACGGAAAACAAAGATGGAAAAATAGATGGATCCTGAAAAGACAGCTGAAAAGACTTTAATCGTTCGGAAAAAGAGGAGGCAAATGAGGAAACAGACGACGTATGAGCCTGACGTGACAAGTAGACGAAACTTCTTAAAAACGGTCGGTGGAGGATGTGCAGCGTTGCTTCTGTACGGTGGTAACGCCTGGGCGAACAAAAACATTTGGGCCGTGGGCAGACCAGAGAAGGACAGCGAGCTGGCCGAATATGCCAGGAAGCGTTTCCTGTCGCACTGGAACTGCTCCCAGGCTGTAATGGAAGCCCTCGCCCCCAAGTATGCCAGTGGTCGCGATTGGACCATAGCGGTTGACGCAGCCTGTCCATTTTCGGCCGGTATGGGGAAAGGCTTGACCTGTGGTTCGTTTACCGCCGCCTATATGGCAATAGGTTTGGCCCACAGCGCCTTGCCCACATGGTTCAACCACTACGCTATCAATGATGTGATAGAAAGGGTGCTGGAATTTGACAAGGCCGCAACTGCTGAATTCAAGACCCTCAACTGCAATGAGTTGCATGGACAGGATATGTCTACTCCAGAGGGCCGCAGTAAGGCCGGCAAAGCAGGGCAGTTCACTTCAATATGTCCAAGGACAGTAGTACTCGCTGTGAATGAAACGTTGAAGATCAATTAGACAAAAATAGTTGTGAGGTATATGGGAAAAACTTATTCATGGACACTCATGGGGAAAAAACCGGAATCTTTGCCAAAAAAGGATTATGGATCGGTATCGGCGCTGGCATCTTTATACTGATCGCCTTTATTTTGCCGACACCCCAGTCTCTTATGGAGATCATGGAGAAGTACGGCTATGTGGACAAGATGATAGAATGGGAGATTGCTCATACGGTTAAGGAGGCTTCTGATAAAACGATGATCGTACTGGGGATTGTTCCCATGGCGATCGTCTTTTTTGCCGTCGAGGCCCTCCCGATCGGCGTAACGGGCATCCTGATGCCTCTCATGGCTTATTTTTTCGGGCTTCTGCCTTTCAACATGATTGGAAAGACCTTTGCGGGTGACGCGCCGATGTTCATGCTGGGGGTTTTCGCCCTGGGAGCGACAGTGGTAGAGGTCGGTCTCCATAAGCGCCTGGCCGTCTGGCTGCTGGGATGGACCAAAGGGTTCTGGGTCCCTGTGATCGTGCTGTGCATCAGTATGTCAATCGTGGGTTCCTTTATGTCGGCCCCGGCCATGTGTGCTTTTATGGTGCCGGTGATGATGGCCGTCTATTACGGAGCGGTGAAGGCCAACAGCCCGGAAGGAGAGGTGGTACACGACCCTACCCTTGCCAAATATCTGCTTTTTTCCCTTTGCTTCGCCTTGAACATGGGAGGGCCCGGAACCCCTTCGGCCGGTGGACGTAATGTGATCATGATGGGTTTTTTTACCGAATACGGTATACCGATCACCTATGCCGACTGGATGAAATACGGATGGCCTCTGGTGCCACTCGGCAGTATCATATTGCTGCTCTATATGGCGATTTTTTTCAGTAAGAAGGTAAAGACCCGGGACCTCACCCCCGGGCTGGAATACATCAAGGAAGAGACACGTAGTATGGGTAAGATGGATTATGCCCAGTATGTCACCGCCGGGTCGCTTTTCCTCATTGTGGCCCTGTGGATATTTGGCGGAGAAGCCACGGGATTGGGCGGTCCGGCGCTCCTGGCACTGGTCGTGCCGGTTCTGTTCAAGACCGTTAAATTTGAAAGTATCCTGGAGCGTATATCGTTTAATGCATGGTTCATGTACTGCGGGGCTTTGACCCTGGGCGCCCTTCTTAAGGAAAGCGGCGGTGCCCTGTGGCTCGCTACTACCTTTCTGGGCTGGCTTTCACAGGTCGGCATGGATCAGGGTTTAGGGTTGTGGATCGGCATGTCCGCTTTCTCCGGTCTT
>Ga0114923_10000503_pt1 | contig 30615 bp, 33 predicted proteins | sample SumtaG_FD_89578 | JGI IMG/M metagenome (GOLD analysis project Ga0114923, IMG submission 89578) | Deep subsurface microbial communities from Indian Ocean to uncover new lineages of life (NeLLi) - Sumatra_00157 metaG | ecosystem: Environmental > Aquatic > Marine > Oceanic > Sediment | place: near... | reverse complement strand
TGACCTTCCCTGTTCCAGTGAGGATCGTTTTTAAAAAAATAAGGGCAATTTGAACATTGAGTGTTTAGCTCATCAAATCTGGGAAGTAGGTCGATTGCAGGTATTTCTTCTCTTTTTGCAAGGGCCATCAATAATAAATTTGGTTTGCTCCTAATTACTTCTTTATCATATGTCTTTTTAAATGTTTGCCAATCTTGAACCTGAATTTTAGAAGGTATAATCATAATTATAAAATGTATATTTCTTTCCTTAGAAAGATTATTCATCTTCATTATCATTTCTTTACTTATGGCCCATCCTTTTTTGTATTGTTTGTCATACACTTTATCATAGGGAGACGATTCTATTGAATGTTCTATCAATGAGTTTAGCTTATCTTTAAGGATGTTTAATATAAAGTTTTTGAAAAGGACATAAGAATGGAAATGTGCAGCTGAAAAAGAGTGTATTTCACTTAAAAGTCTATTCTTTAGTGGTACACTCCCTATTTCTTCTCCTCCTTCTTTAAATTTCTTTACCACCCTCAATTTATCGTCACTATAGAGTCTTGTTGAGATAACTTTTTCTATTTCTCCATCATCATCTATTATCCATTTATTAGTTAATGGATTGATAATATCATTCGCCACGAGATAACCCAAAATAACTACCCTAGGATTAAAATAATCAATATTCTTTTTCATAAACAAGTATTGTGCATCAGGGCCGTATCCTCCACCAAAGCCTGCATTTATTACTTGAATAGATCTGTTGTTCAATAGACTTTCCAATACCTCTGTATAAGTTTCGTTGTGTTCAACCCCATATCCAAAGGTAAAGGAATCTCCTACAATTAGGATCGAGCTTTTACTATCATCGAACTCTTTATCCCTTAACCCTAAAGAATTTATCTTTACGTTGACCTCAAAATCTCCAGCGGCACCTAAATGAGTTACTTCTATATTAGGTATCATACTGAGCACATAATATTCACTTGGCTCAAATATTGCAAGGGTCTTGGCTCTTTTCAAGACTTCGGTTGATGTAAGTTGTGGATAAAATAACCTTAAACCCGATTCTAATATTACTAACATAATAAAAACCGTCGTTATAATGACTAATATGTTGACTAAATTTTTATTATTTAATTTCACTTTCTCAATCTTTCGCATATTTCTCACTATCCCACCTATCTTGGGGATTATCCCCTCTTTTTATTAAGAACTTTCCTATAACAACATAATCAATGCCAGTACCCATCATGCATTTATATGCATCATAAGGCGTACATACAATTGGTTCTCCCCTTATGTTAAAGGAAGTGTTTATTGAAATAGGTACTCCAGACAGTTTTCCAAACTCCTTTATAAGGTCATAATACAATTGATTTTGGTCTCTTCGTATTGTTTGCAACCGTCCACTTCCATCAACATGCGTTACAGAAGGTATCTTCTTGTGCCACTCTTTTCTTATTGGATACACCATCAGCATAAAATCGGTTGGGTCTGGGATTGGACTATCGCATTCAAAATATTTTAATGCGTCATCTTCGCATACAACAGGTGCAAAAGGCCTGAATTTTTCTCTATGTTTTACTTTATCATTTAATAGATCTTGCGCTTTTGGATTGCAAGGATTTGCTAAGACACTTCTTGAACCTAGAGCTCTTGGACCCCATTCCATTCTCCCTTGGAACCAGCCAACTACCTTATCATCATAAATAAGCTTTGCAGTGGTTTTTATCAATTCTTGCTCATCTTTGAACTCGAAATATTTGACTTTATCCTTATTAAGGAAGTCTTTTACATCTTCTTTTGAGAATCCAGGGCCTAAGTAAGCATCTTTTAGTTCATAGTTTCTCTCGTTTCCTAAAATTGTATTGTAGATATAAGAAGCAACACCTATACTCGTTCCTCCATCAGAAGAATTTGGTTGGATCCATATGTTCTTAAAAGAAGAATTACTCAGAATTTTTCCATTAGCCACACTGTTAAGTCCACAACCACCAGCTATAACGATATTACCACATTTGGTCTCTTTATGGATATGATCCAACATCCTGAAGAGAATGTTTTCATAAATCAACTGCAATGCTGCAGCAATATCTTTATGTCTTCGGGTGAGTTCTGATTCTGCTTTTCTTATAGGTCCTCCAAGAAGTTTACATAACTTTCTGGATGGCATTTTGTCTTTATAATGATACACAAAGTAACTCATATCAAATCTATAGCTACCATCTTCTTTGACATCAATAACTTCTTTTAGTTTCTTATAATAAGGATTAGTCTCTTTATTCATATCACCATAAGGGCTTAAACCCATAACTTTATACTCTGAGTTGTTTACACTAAACCCTAAATATGCAGTAATTGTAGAGTATAATAAACCAAGAGAATGAGGAAATTTTATCTCTTTTATTAACTGAATATCGTTTCCTTTTCCTATGCCATATGTAGTGGTAGTCCATTCTCCCACCCCATCAACAGTTAGAATTGCCGCTTCCTTAAAAGGGCTAACTAAAAATGTACTTGCAGCATGTGCTAAATGATGTTCTATGAATAAGACACCCCCTTTGTATTTTAGTCTTTTTCTAATAGATTTCATGACTCTTAACTTTTCATTAATCAATGAAGGCATAGAACTTAGAAATGTTTTAAAGCTCAGAGGAAACATTGCTAGATGTTGTGATAGAACCCTTTCAAATTTAAGGAGGGGTTTTTCGTAGAAACCAATGTAATCTATACCTTTTATAACAATGTTTTGGCTTTTTAGACAATATCTAATTGCATTAATAGGGAAAGAGGTATCATGCTTCTTTCTAGTGAACCTTTCCTCTTCAGCAGCAGCTACTATAACTCCATCCTTTAATAAAGCAGCACTTGAATCATGATAATAACAACTTATTCCTAAGATATACATTTTAAACCTCAAAATTGTTTGTAATACTCCTCAAGAGATTTCTTTTTTAGATTTAAATCTAACCAATAACTCTCTTTTTCCTTTGATATTTTTGTATCTAGAAAATGTTTGTTAAAGATTTTAGCAATTAATGAGGTAATTCCTACCCCTACTAAATAAACGATTGATAATAAAATAGAATTAATAATAATGCTTATACTATGACCGAAGTCTTTTGACCCTTCCCTAAATCCTCGGAAAAATTGTTTCAATGCCCTCATTTCAAAAGCCCCTTAATAACAGCTCCGATCAATGCAATTAAAACTGTAATTGCCATTATATGAAAATAAGACCAAGACTTGGGAATTTTGTTTAATGCTGTCAATATAAAAAATAATACAGTTGTAAGTAAGAAATAAGTGAATAAATAACCTGCCCTTTCACCAAGGATTTCAATTAATTTGTTTTTTTGGAATTGCATGTTAAAATTAATGCGTAATCCTTTTTAAATTTAATGGTATTGGTTTAATAAACCAGGTTATTACACCAAAAAATGCAATAAATATGTAGGTGCCCAATATCAAAAAAGAAAATGCTATTGCTTTTTCACCCGAATAGTTGAAAAAAGAAAGTAAGAATATAAAAGTAGCGTCTCGTGTACCAATACCATTAATTGTGATTGGGATTAAAGTTATAAGTCCAGAGATAGTTACAATAAAAGCCATATAAATAAAAGGAATATTAATTCCAATAGATTTAGCTAAAACATAAGTTAATGAAAAATAAAGAAACCACGATAAGATTGTTAAACCTACTATACTAAAATAGCTTGAAAAAGATACCCTTTTTAATTCTGTAATAAAATCAGAATATGTTGCTTTAAAACCGGGTTTATACCTTAGGGGTATTAAAATTCTAAAGAAGCATTTAAACATTCTTTTAAAATAATATTTAAAATATAATAAAAAAATGGTAAAAATAATTAATGTTGTGGCTAGTAGATAAATAGGATTAACATTATAAAATAAATTCGATAAGAGCAAGATTCCAACAAACCCAAAAATAAGGAGAAAGACTATATCCGAGATCCTATCAACTATAACACTAAAAAAAGATTTTCCAGTTGAAAATCCTTCTTTTTTAAGGTAAAATACTCTAACGAAATCCCCTATCCTGCCTGGTGTCAATATGCTAACAAAGAGTCCGTTAAAAAACATCAAAAATGAATCCCATAAGCTATAATAGATTCCCTGAATTTTCATGATATATCTCCATTTATAGGCTTTAAATAATATCATGATCACCATTAATATTGATGCCAGTAAAATATAAGAAGGATTGACTTCTGATAAAATAGAGAAAGTTCTTTTAATATCTATATGTAAAAGTAGGAGAATAAATATAATAATCCCAATTAAATATGCTGTCTTTTTTAACTTAAATAGTTTTTTAAAGGGCATAATATTCTTCACAGTGAGATATCTATACTACTCATATTTATTGTTTACTAATTTGATAAATAAAAACTAAAGGGGGCAAGAATATGAAGAAAATACTTGTAACAGGAGCTAATGGATACGTGGGAAAATATGTAGTTAATGAATTGATTAAAACTGGTTATAAAGTAAAACTGGTTATAAAGTAACTTGTTTTATTAAAAAGGGTACCCTTTTATCCCATCTCAAAGGAAAAGCGGTTAAGATAATCGAAGGAGATTTACTCGATAAAAAAAGTTTAGAATCGTGATCAAAAAGTTGGGGTTGGATATACCTATTACTTAAAAAAGTCGAAGTTACGGTAAGAAATTTTTCTAAATAAAAAACAAGACTTTCTCAAAAACTCAGACCATTTATTTAGGGTATTTCTTACATATCATTATGTGTCTCAAACAGAATATATGCCTTAGTTGCTTCCCCATCATTTTTTCGATTATCTCCCCCAACCGAGTAAGCCACTTAGGTCCCGCAGGAATTATAACTGTAGTATCCCCAATTATTACTTTGAATCCTGCTTTCTTAAGAAGTTTCTTTACTTTTCCCATAGTCAGAAATCTATGGGGGCCTTCACTATGGTGTATACCAAAGATAGGGGCCAAATAATGCACTGGTTCCCATAATACATTTGGCATTGTAAATATCATTTTTCCATTATCTTTTAATAATCTATTCAACTCCCTTAAAAATTCCATGTGATTTGAAACATGTTCAATTGTTTCAAAACATAGAATAACATCAAAACTCTCATCTTTTAAAGGTAAAGGCATTTTTCTAAGAAGTAAAGTATCTGCCTTGACATGATATTTTTTAAATCTTTCTTTGGCAACTTTTAAGAAATTCTTTGAAGGGCTCACACATACAGCTTCTTTCACTTTTCCACTTCGATGGAAGAATACAGTTCCATTTCCTGTCCTGCAATCCATATCAAGTACTCTACTCTTTGAATAGATGTCACACATCTTTATACTATCATAGAATCTTCTTTTATAGGCATAGGTTTCATCATCTATCTCATCATAGTCTTTAACAGTATCCCAAAATTCTCCTGAATCTTGATAGGTCCATTTAAGCGGCCAATTATAGTTCTTGATATATTCACACTCTTTAACAGCTTTTTTAAAGGCTTCCCTAAACTTCATTTTTTTATCATACTTCTCCTTAATTTTGCAATGAACCCTAATAATTCGAATGGTAAAATGGATTTAAACCTTCTCAAGGACCACGAAGAACATTTAATGAAATAGCCATCTTCCATCTTTTTATGTTTTATGTTGTGCCAGTGCATCTTAAGTACCTGTTTCTCAGGAATTCTTTCTGATTTGATATTTCCTATTTCCAAAAGTTCTTTTCCTTTTTTTGTTCTTATAAATATAAGTGAGCTATTATTATATCCCCACGCGTCACCAACAGATATATCTGCATATTCATTAGCATAATCCTTACAATTTAGACATCCCTTTGGAACAAACATAAGATTGAGAAAATCATAATAGTATCTTGGTCGCTTTATTATTTCTCCATTTTTTAAGGAGACGTAAAATCCTCCAGGATACTTCCCTCCACGATATCTTAATTCTTTTATATCTTCTTTATTTATTTTCAATTTCTTTAGGGCATATTCAGTACCATTATATGCCATATTATATCCACAAAGCAACCCTATTACATACTTTACATTACTAATCTTGCCCATCTTTTGAAGATTTCTTATAACTTTTACATGACAAGGCAAACCAACTACTGCAATACCCCCTTTTGCCTCTTTAATCTTGTCTAATATTTCTTTCACTGAAATAAAGACATATTTTGAACCCGATGCTGCTAATATGCCCTCTTTACTTTTAGCAATTTTTACAGCTGGTTTCCATGGCTCTTTTTCATCCATCCCTATAACTATCGCTTCATCTATTAGTTTTTTGTTTAGTGCATTAACTAAAATGCTAGTTACTACCCCACCAGAAGCGCCTAATAATCTTATATTATCTTCTTTAGCATAACCTACTCTTATCTCGTTATAATTTCCAAGTAAATTCATTTTCTTTTTTCCAAATACAAATCAACCATTCGGTAGATTTATTGTCTCATAAGGATAAATATATGCATGAACTCCACCCAACACTACTTTTATAGTTTTATCTATATCCTTAGCTATCTTTGCCCCCCCTGCCTGAAGCTGCTCTGTAATAACAATGTCTGGCTTTCTAAGCTTTATTTCTTGTTTATCTCTCACGGGTTTTTATTACTAATTCAGCAATTAGTCCAAACAAAAATATTTGTAAAGAAGCAATTAATATTATAATTACGGTAATGTCCATCACTTGGTCTAAGATTATTTTTGTGTATAAAAATACTAAAAATGCTATAAAAAATAAAAATACACTTATTAAAAAGAATATTCTGAATGGTTTAAAGTATGTTATAACTCTAGTTATTAAGGTAAAGAAGTTTACAAAATCATTGGGCTTAATTGTAGACTTTCCTTTTCTTTTGTAATAGTCTATTGGGATGTATTTTACAGTATAATCATTAGTTAAATAAGCTAATGTTAGAGTTGTTGTGAAAGAGAATTTTGATGGGAATAAATGGAAAAATTCCAAAGCAACGTCTTTTCTAAAAACTCTAAAGCCGCTGTTAAGGTCTGGAATTTTTCTTTCAATTAAAAAATTTACAATTGCTGTTAGTATTATTTTTGCTGGAATCCGTAATAAAGGTATTTTTCTTTTTTTTCCAATTCTAGCACCAACAACCATATCATAACCTGGAACATATTTTAATAGCTTGGGTATATCTTTAATAGGGTAGGTTGCATCAGCATCTGTTATTAATAACCAATCATAAGTTGCTACTTTGATACCAGATTTTAAAGAAGCACCATAACCTAGATTGTAAGGATGTTTGATAAGTTTAATGTTTTTTTGTTTCTCTAAGATTTCTCTGCTTTTGTCTTTGCTTCCATCATCTACTGCTATTATTTCATATTTGTAGTTAAGGCTATTCATTACAGCTTTTATTTGTCTTATCGTCTCACTTACTGCGGACTCTTCGTTATATACAGGAATTATTATTGATAGATTATTTTTCATTTTTAAACCATCCAACAAAAAGCTTAATTCCCTCTTCTATTTTAATTTTTGGTTTATAATTTAATAATCTCTTTGCTTTTGAAATATCAGCATACGTAATAGGAACATCTCCTTTCTGCATGGGTAATTGATTTATCTTAGCTTTTTTTCCTGTTGCTTTTTCGATAACTGATATAAGCTTCATTAATTCAACCGGATTTGAATTGCCAAGATTAATAATCTCAAAACCAAAATTTTTATCTAATGCTGATAAAATTCCATTAACAATATCTTTTATATAGGTATAATCTCTTTTGGTTGTTCCATCTCCATACATCTCTATTGGCTTATCATTCAATAAAAGCTTTGTAAACTTGTAAGGTGCCATGTCCGGTCTTCCTCTTGGTCCGTAAATAGTAAAAAACCTTAAGCAAGTTACCTTTAAACCGAAGTTACTGTGACACTCTTTGCATAATTCCTCTGCTTTTTTCTTTGTTTTAGCGTAAGGGCTTACCATATTCTTTGTTGGATTATCTTCTGAAAAGGGTACTTTTTTGTTTATTCCATAAACTGAGGAACTCGATCCAAATATGAAATTTTTTATTTTGAATTCCTTAGCAAGGTCCAATAAATTTCTTGTTCCTTCAACATTCACCTTTTCGTATAGCTTAGGATTCTCAAAAGATGTCCTTACACCAGCTCTTGCTGCTAAATGAATAATCTTATTTATGTTATTTTCTTCAAAAATCCTTCTTAACTCCTCTTTATTGGTTATGTCTGCCCTATAAAGAACAAAATTGTTGTTTTTAGATGCCTCTCCTATATTATTCTCTTTTACCTTAGGATTATAATAATCATTAAAATTATCTACACAAATAACACCTTTTCCTTTAGCCAAAAGTGCATCGCAAACATGACTTCCAATAAATCCTACCCCCCCAGTAACTAGTATATTCATATAGACTTAAGAAATAGGGATAATTTAAAAATCTTTGCCCAAAATGGAAGGATATTTAAATACCCCCAATTTCCTCAAAACAGGCAGTAAACTTTAAAAGCTGAGGAAATTCACAATGGGTGCAATATTTAAGAGGTAATAAAATGATTGATGAATATCTATTTCAGCCAAGAGTCGAAGAGGAAGAACACATTATTGCTACTTACTACGTTGAGAGCAAGGAATTCTTAAAGGCAGCGAAAGCAATAGCAATTGGCCAATCTATTGGCAATCCAGATATAAGAACACAAAGAGACAGCCCAGAACTATTGAAAAACAACCTGGCAAAGATTCTTGATACAAAGAACGACCTTACGTCAAAGCAAAGGGGTTTAGTAAAAATCGCATACCCCCTTATTAACTGGGACGACTCTCAAGATGGAGTTACTCAGCTAATTTGTGCTTTAATGGGCGGACAGATGGATATAGATATAATCCATTCCTGCAGACTTATGGAGATAAAACTCCCTAGCAGGTTCTTAAAAGCCTTTAAGGGGCCTAAGTTTGGCATGAATAACATTAAGAAAAGAGCAAAAGCTATTAATCGTCCGCTTCTGGGTGGAATTATCAAGCCAAAGACAGGAATGACAGTAAGCCAGCTTAAGGGGTTGGTAATGGAGCTGTTAAAAGGGGGTGTTGATTTCGTAAAAGAAGATGAGATTCTGGCAAACCCCAACTTCTGCAAATTTGAGGAAAGGGTAGAGGTTATTTCTAATATGGTAAATGATTTCTGTGATGATGAAGGCAGGGAGATTTTCTATACTCCATGTATAAATGCAGATTACCCTTATTTTCTGGATAGGGCAAGATTTGCGGATGAGCATGGTATAAGGGCAGTGCACATTAATATCTGGGCAGGATTGCCTGCTTATAGGGCACTTAGAGACCTGGATATGAAAAATACAGCAATATTCTTCCAAAAAAGTGGAGATAAAGTGATTACCTGCGGGGATCATAGATACTGCATAGACTGGAATATCATATGCCAATTAGCAAGAATCATGGGCTGTGATTTTATACATGCAGGAATGTGGGGGGGTTATTTGTCTGATTCCAAAGAGGATCTTACTAATGTAATGAACTCACTAAGGGGTAAAAGCCAGTTTAATGCTACTATCCCTTCACTATCTTGTGGAAGCCACCCTGGGTTGGTTAATACAACTGTGAAGAATTTTGGAACTGATTTAATGATGAATGTAGGTGGAGCAATACAAGGTCATCCTAGGGGTACTGAAGCAGGAGCAAAAGCTATGCGGCAATCTTTTGACTGTATGCAAAAAGGGGAAAATATCTTTGAGTTTATGAAGAATAAGCTAGAGCTGAAAGCTGCCATAGAAAAATGGGGGTATGTAGAATGAGTGCCAAAGTAAATATTGTAATGCCTATGGCTGGTAGAGGCCAGAGGTTTATAAATGAAGGTTATACCAACCCTAAGCCTCTGCTTAAAATAAATGGGAGATATACTATTGAGTATGTTTTAGATTGTATGAAATTTCCAGGCGCAAAGTTTACATTCATTGTCATAAAAGATCACGTTGACAGCCACAGAATAGACAAAGTATTGAAGGAATTGATGCCAGAATGTAACATCATAATACTTGACGAAATGACTGAAGGGGCTATATGCACTGTACTGAAAGCTAAAGAATACTTTGATAACGATGAAGAAATGATAATTAAAGACTGCGATCAAGTTATTGATTGGGTACCAGAACACTTTCTTTCTTTTGTAAGGCGTAATAATGCAGATGGGGCTATAATTACGATAAACACAGACAATCCTGGATTTAGTTATGCCAAAGTAAGAGATAAAATAATCACTGAAACAGCTGAAAAATCTGTAATAAGCAATTTTGGTGCAGTAGGTATATATTACTTCAGAAAAGGCAAAGATTTAGTAAAGTATGCAAATCAGATGATTAACAGGAATATAAGGGTAAATAATGAATTTTATGTGTGTCCTGTATATAATGAGTATATCCTAGATGACAAGAAGATATTTAATTACCCTATAGCCGAGATGTGGTCGCTTGGTACTCCTGAAGATTTTGAGAAGAATAAAGATAAACTCTAGATTATATGGGTTTAAGTTTTGTACTTCTTTGTGTTAATTAATCTAAATATTATTAAGACTAAAATAAATAATAAAGTACTAATTGAAATAAACAGGCCAATCTTATAGGAAATTGGTTCGAATACAAACTCTATTTTATGATTTCCTTTATTAAGATATAACCCCCTAAATAAGTGATTAACTGTAAGCACATTATATTCCCTGTTATTTTCATACGCATTCCATCCAGGATACATTGTCTCACTCAAAACAAGAAAACCAGGGTGACTTAAATTTACTTCAACTGTGATTCTGTTTGGGGAATAATATGTAATGGCTGCTTCCTTGAACTCTCCCTTATTAATCAGGTTTCCCTCAATCTGCTCTTCTATTATTGCAAATTTTCTAGGGTCGAAAGATGTGCTGTTTATTATATCTATTATACTCTTTTCATCCTTTATAACCAAAGCATTAGGGACAACATATGCTCTTGGCAGATAATTGCTGTTTAGGTACATGTATAACTCAGCAGTATCATCTTGAAGGTATGTTTTACCTGCTAAATACTTGTTGCCTCCCTGATTAAAATTGGTCACATTAGATTTATTATAAACTAACAAAAATACTTCATTCTCTATAGTAGTCCTGGTTACAAGATATTTTATATTTAAGAGATTTAAAAGGGTGTAAGTATTCTTATGCATTTCACTAAACTTATTTATATTATAATTTAAGTTATACGTTAGACTTTTGTATCTTTTTAGTAATACTGTCCTTAATATATTTGGCTGATAAATACCATGTCTGCTAGTGAGATATGACAGAATAGCTGGATTCTCTATAGTAGGAAAAATATCTAAAGCCCGATATAATGTTTTATCTTTCTCTAAAAATCTAATCATGTCTGAAGGTTCATAGAAATCATTAAAGTCTTCTAACTCAAGCATAGGCAATGCAAAGCTCCATAATCCAAATAATATAATTAATACTAAAAGAAATTTCAGATTCATTATTCTGATTTTTTTCAGCAGTAATAAGAGCAATAAAATAGTAAAGCTAGCGAATGTTATAGTAAAGATGACTATATCTTTAAGTATCCCGTTAAAAACTAAGGTCGTATTTTTTAGATAATAATCTAATGTCCGAGAAAGAACACCCTCACTAGGCAAAACTCCAGAATCGTATTTCTGCAAAACCATGTTTTGACCGTAGGATATAAATGTATCTTTTGAGACTAACAAAAGAGGAATACTTATTAAGCTGATAATTGCTACGATAACCATAACCATTAATATTTTCTTAAATAAAGCCTTATTTTTTATTTTGGTTATTATAAAATCTACCCCAAAACCAGCTAGTATTGCGATTGAGAAAGTATACATATAAAGCATCCTCGATGGAATTCTAAATTTATTAAGTATGGGCACAAACTTATAAAAGAAATAATAAATAGGTCCATACCTTCCAAAAGCGAAAAGCAGGGAAAATATCACTAGTCCTCCAAAGAAATAAACATATCTATTTCTATTAAATAATAACGCAAATAATGCTAAGATAAGCGGAACAATACCTAAGTATGCTGTTAAACTCCAAAAAGTTGGAGAACCCCAGTAGGTATGGTTTATTACACTTCCAAAAAAATTAGGAAGAATAAAGGCTATCAATTGTTTTGGAGGAAGAGAAAAACTAGAAACAAAATCCCATCCCAAGTCACCCCCCCTATCAACTTGGAGGGATAATTCTAACGCAGGTATCAGTTGAACAGAAGATACTAAAACTAGAAACAAAAATGGCAAGAGTATATATTTAATATTCTTAACAGATTTTTTAATCAAAGGAAAAGTTCTGAATAAGGCATAAAATGAAAAACAGAAAGTCGAATAAAAGAATAGCTGAGGGTGTATACCCATTAGCTGAAATGCCATAGCCACCCCTGCCAAGATAGAATAAAAAAGTTTGCCTTTTCTTATAGAAAGCTCAAATAATGCAAAGATTAATGGTGTCCATGCAAAATTCAAAAAAGTGGTGTGTCCTCCAATAAGTATAGAAACCATATATTTTCCAGAAAATGTAAGGAGTAAAGCTGATATAAATGAACCAAACCTTGAAACCTTGATTACTCTCATAAAAAAATAAGTAAACAGTCCTAATAAAAAGGTATGAAAAATTATTGAAAAATTGGTAACTAAATTATCATTTAAGAAAAAATATAATAGGTTGATGGGGTAAAAAACAAAGGTTTCTGGGTCTCCTATAAATAATCCACTTGATAGAATAAATGGGTTCCATAAGGGAAGTTCACCATATTTTTCTATAGAATTGAATATAAAATGTTTAAAATGTTCAAATACGTGAATATGGTCTGAAGCACTAGAATATACTAATTTATCAGGATTTAATATAACTTTGTAGAAAAATAAACTAACGATAATCAGTAACAAGAGAATATACATCATATCTTTGAAAAACTTGTTCTTCTTAATTTTCATTCTTATACCCCCAATTACATTATTTTTTTAATGCCTTGAATATACCGACTAATCTGGTAAACGAACTCTTTATAAATATTGGATGGGCCATCCTCTTTAACACATTAAAAAATATTTTTGGTCTTAAATAAAATTTTATAGTTGCTTTCTTTATAAGCTTTAAAAGTTTTTCTTCTGAAATGTTATCTCTATGTAAATCAATAAACACAGGAGTAATCTCCTTTATAGATGACAATGCTCTTAGTAAGTAGCCTATTCCTATTGGAGGTGTTTTGATAATAGTTCCACTTCTGAGTTTTACTAATATAACTTCCATTTTTTAACTCTCAAAAACTCCTTGAAAACATTTGGTAATAATTGTGGATTAAACAATGTATTAACAGTCATAAAACATTCATGAGTACAAAAACATTTATTATTTTTAATATATTCCCTAATCTTTTTTGTTCTGTTGTTTAGCCAAAGTTTCCTGAAATCATAGTTATAGTCTCGTATATTCCCTATTTTCTTATTTAATAATTCACATGGGTAAACATCCCCTCTGCTGTAAATAACTCCCAATAGTGAACCTGCGTAACAAGGTTGCACATACTTATTATGTTTAGCTATTTTAACTATGTTTTTTCTGCTTACAATATTCTGAGCATTTATAACATTACTTAAAAAAAACTTAGAATATCCACTCAACTCTTTGTTTTTTAATCCATTCTCTAATAAGTGATTGAAATATTCATATTTCTTCAAATCAACTTTTTTAGCAATTGGATTTTGAGGATTACCCCTTATTAGAGAATTAAAAATATTTTTTGCTTTTAGTTCATTAATCAGATATTTATATATAGAAACCAATTTATCTTGATTGTAATGGGAAACGGTAACATTAATATTCAGGTTAAAATTATCATTTTCTTCTTCTAAAATAAATAACTCATTATAAGTTTTTATCATTCTTTTGAACATCCCTTTTACTCCACGTATTTTATCGTGGTCTCTTCCGATACCATCCATTGATAAATTCACTCCCAATTGTTTATTGGGATTATCTTTCAATATCTCCTTTGCGGTTTTAACAATATGGTCTGTCAATAAACCATTTGTGGGTATCTGAATACTTTCCGTTTTTGTATTATGGAAATAATTATGAACTATCTCAAATAAATCCTTTCTTATAAATGGCTCCCCACCAGTCAAAAGCACATTGTATAAATTGTTCCCCATCGTTTTGGACATACGCCTAATCTCATCTAAGGAAAGTTCGTTATTAAAGTCTTTTTTATCAACAAAACAATGTTCACAGTTAGCATTACATCTATTTGTTACAAAGTGTATAAAGTATACAGGCATTGCATTTTTCTTATAAAATAAAAGTTTTATATACTTGCCATAGTTAATAATTTTAATCCCTCTCTTTATCCCAACTAGATGTTGGTTTCAAAATAACAAAATTATATAATCCTTTCAATAAAGCTTTGTTCATCACCATGTAAGTTTTTACTGAAGGAATTTGTAATATTAAAAATATTAATATTGCATATATTAAACTGTACATTTTGTTTATTAGCAACAATACAAAGAATATTGCTATAAAAAATATAAAGGACAATAAAGGTTGCAATAAGTATAAGGAAAATTCAAAAGGAAATATCACCAAACCAAATAAACCGTATTTTGGGTTGAATAAGACATTTTTGTGTCTCCAAAATACCTGAATTAAACCTGTACCCCTCCTAATTTTTTGGTCGTATAATTCCTTGAAACTTTTTGGGGATTCTTCATAAAATATGCACTCCTTTATATATTTTGTTTTATACCCTTTCTTTCTTATTTTTATTGCCATATCTGTATCATCTGCATAAGTTTCTTCATTAACGCAAACTAAATTAGACCTTTTGATAATCATAAACTGCCCGTGCATTATTGGGGCTGAATCTATTTTTGATTCTATCAATCTAATTTTTGTGTATATTTCCCTATAAATATCTTCAAAAAATGAGGGTTTATCCTTGCCCATTAATAATTTTTGCATACCACAAACAGCACCTATATTTTTATTCTTTAAATAGGGTATTGCAATCTTAATTGCATCATTTTTTAATAATATATCCGCATCAGTAATAGCAACTAATTCTGAACTTGTGTTCTCAAAGCCAGTACGCATAGCTCCACATTTGCCTTTATTATATTTATTTTTCAAGAGACACACATTTTTGAATTTCTTAACTATTGCTACTGTATCATCTGTAGAAAAATCATCAACTACAATTACATTATATTTTTCTTTAGGATAATCTAAATTAAAACAATTTCTTAATTTACGTTCAATCACCATTTCTTCATTAAAGGTGGTTATAATAATATCAATTTTCTTCATCATGTTCCTCTATTGCGTAATTATTCCTTCATCTTCCCCTAATTTTCTAACTATACCTAATTCTACCACGGGAACTGCCACGTCTCCATCAATCAAATAATATATTTTGTATTTCATATTGACACCTCGTTTTAATCAAAAAATCTATACTTGATTAAAGTCCAGATAGCTTCTATGCCATCTTTCCACCTAATTTTCTTGCCTTCTTTTACATGTCTTGGGAAATAGGATATTGGAAGTTCATATATTTTAATTCCTTTCTTCGCTACTTTTGCTGTGACTTCTGGACAGAATTCAAACCTCTTACATTTTAAGTTTAAGTTTTTTAATATATCTGCTCTAAAGACTTTATAACAGGTTGGTTCATCTGTTATTTTTATGCCATATAATAAATTAGTAATTAAGGTTAATACCACCCCTCCGAAGTAGAACGAATACCCAGAATGTTTTTTGTTTTCTTTTTTCAGCTGCCTTGAGCCGTATATTACTAATGCCTCTTTATCAATGATTGGTTTTATCAAACTATAATAATCATTAGGGTCATACTCAAGGTCAGCATCCTGTATTATGATTATATCTCCTGTAACTGCACTTATACCAGTTCTTATAGCCTCTCCTTTGCCAATATTCTTTTTGTGATAAATCACTTTAATATTTTTAGCTTTAAGATTTTTAAGGATGTTTTTGGTATTATCTGTAGAACAATCATCAACAATTATAATCTCTTTTGAAACATTTCTTGTGTCAGATTCTATAACTTTATTTAATAAATCCTTCAAGGTTTTTTCCTCATTGTAGGCGGGTATTATTATGCTTAATTTCATTGTATCCCCCAATTTACGAGAAAATAACTCCTTTATATAATTTTCTATGCAGTTTTATGTAATTTTAAATAAAACTTTATATCTCGTTTACTTCTTCCTTTTCATTTTTTAATCCAAGCAATTTTAATAATGAACTATATGGTTTTAAAAATGAAGATAAGATGGTTCTAATCGGGTCATCTAGAAAGTACTCAATAAAGCATTTGTATTTTAGTTTATTTAATAACCTTAAAATATCTTTTCTTATTTTGAGATATTCCTCTATTGATACATCTTTATCCAATAATAATGGAATTTCATCATAAAATGATAATTTTGAGAAATCCATATTTTCACTGACTTTTCCCCTCCTTTTGGCTATTTCCCAGATTTCACAACCAGGGTAAGGAGTTAGTATATTAAAGACTAATCTACTAACTCCTAAATCAATACAAGTTTTTATTACATCGCGTGTTTTTTCCATATCCCTAATTTTTTCTGTAGGAATACCTATCATAAAGGCTGTACCCATTTTAAAGCCTTTTTCTACCCCTTTTTTAATTGCATCTAAATTTTGTTTTACTGATACGCTGTTCCCTTTAAGGTATTTTAATATTCTGTCGCTTCCTGATTCAAAACCAAATCCAATAGACTTAACACCCAACTTTTTGTATAAATCAAAAATTTCATCTGTAGCCAGGTTTCCCCTTATACTTGCAAAAAATGTAATTTTTCCCAATAAACCTTCTTGTTCTAGTAGCTTGATTATTTCTTTAATTCTTGGAATATTGCAACAGAATAGATCATCCCACATGTGAATGTATCTAATATTATAATTGTGATATAGATACTTTATTTCTTTAACTACTTTCTTTGCTGAATCAAATCTTAATTTTCTGAAAAATCTAGTGGAAATACAAAATTTACAAGTATATGGGCACCCTCTAGAAGTTATCATAAAGGCCCCCTTCTTATATTTGCCTAATACATATACAGGTCTTTTTGAGAAATATTTCCTATTCAACAAACTCCTATCTTTTATAGGGATTTCATCTAAATTTTGTATTATCTCTTTTTGCGGGTGAATTCTTAATTTATTTTGTTCATAAAAAATAACTCCATCTAAATCACGAAGTTTATCTTTGTTTATCTTTCTTTCTTTAATAAATAAATCAAGAACTCTATAAAACGGCAACTCACCTTCACCTAGAATTCCTAAATCAAAACATTGATTAAATGATGATGGTAAAAATGAAATGTGCACCCCCCCAATTATTACTGTGACTTGCATTTTTTCTTTGATAGTCTTGCATAGCTTAATTGCAAGGGGGTATTCAACAGTCATAGCAGAAATTCCTATAATATCCGGATTGAACTTTAGAATCTCTTTTATAACATTATCATAAGCCCTATCAATTATTTTTATTTCAATTGATGGAATTTTCTTTTTGAGGTATGCAGCAATATCAAGCAGATTTAGAGGTTCAATAACATCTTTACTTAATTTTACTAAAGCTAACTTCAGACTATTCATATTCTTTCCCTATTTAACGGATTTGGTTTTGATTAGGATAGGCGAAGACCTTATTGCGATTACAGTAAAGTAATTTCGTATTTTTTATTTTAAATATTTTACGCATAGTATCTGAGCAGCATATTTTGGAAATTTTCTAGTAAGTGGCCTTGTAAAATCTGACACTATATCCCAAAAAGGCTTTGGCCAGAATTTTATTTCAGTCATCTCACCTCTTAATGCTTCCCATCCATTTATCCCAATAATTTTATATCCTTTCTTCTTCATCTCTTTGGCTGTCCAACCTGATTTGTGTATCTGCCAATCATTATTTTCAAATTTTTTCTGTGGAAGGAACCCGTTGGGTGTGAAGATAATCACTCTTTTCTTTGCAATTTTTTCCATCATCCTAATCAATTTGCACCCTTCTTTTTTCTTTAAGTGCTCTATAAGATCGGAGGCAAGAACAACGTCAAAAGAATTCTCCTTGAACTTCTTCCCTATGTCCATGACATTCGCTAAATAGTATTTATTATGTATGCCTGCTTTTTTGCTTTTTTCAATAGATGGCTTAAATGCATCTACTCCAATTGAGTAGGTTTTCTTAGAAAAAGATTGTACCTGAGAATTAGCTCCACAACCAACATTTAATAATGACTTGTACGATAATATTGCTCTTTTTAATTCAGTTTCATAATTAGCAAATATGGTTTTATGAAATATTTTAGAATAAAAGTTTCTGTAAGCGTACCTGAATATTTTCTTTATCATTTTATCCTTTTAATAATCTTTCAAATCTTAGTGGAAAATCAGTACATATACCATCAAATCCAAATTCATTTATATCTCTCGCTCTTTCTTTATAATTATTGTAATAAGCTGAATCTTTCATTAATTCAGGAGAGATTGCATAAATCTTCTTTTTTAAGCAATGAGCTAAATCTACCATTTCTTCTGAGAACCACTTGCCATTCATTTCGTCTACCCAAATAAAATCTGCTTTTTTGAAATTTACTTCATCGAAATATTTTGAGTTCTCGGGAAGGTGTAGGCCCACCTTAATTTTTTTATAATTCTTTTTTATTTCTTCAATTAGAATAAAGCTCATTTCATCAACAGCAAATAAATAAAATCTCTCATTATGCTTAGAATTCTGAATTAATCTCAATATATTCTCAATAACTCCTTTCTCGTTTATATCTTGGATATGTACAAAAATATTTGCAGAAGGATCTTTTATACTTTCAAAAAGTTCGATTACTTCTTTGAATTCCACCAATTTAAGGCTTTTATCTTTTTTATAGCAAAACTTTTTTAATTGTTTAGAATCGAAAGAAGCAACATCGCCTGTTCCGTTTAGAATGTCATCTATATATTTGTCGTGAATTATAAAAGGTACACCGTCTTTGCTTAAATGTATATCTAATTCTATAGAAAAACCATTTTTAAGGGCCTTAGAAAAAGCAGGTAGGCTATTTTCAGGATAATCAAAGCCATTTCCTCTGTGGCTTATAATTTCCATTTTAGAGGCCTGTCTAACTGTTCAAAGCATCTGACACCTTCTACTGTACCTAAAGGAGCTATAAATTCTATGGGGCAGGATAAAATCCTTTTGCCGTCTTTAATCATTTCATTATAAACAAGACTTACTAGGTAAGCTCCATTTGCAGCCACTTCTTTCTTTTCAATCATCTTTTTAGCGTACTTAACAAAATCAGAACCCTTTTTAAAATGGGATATGCATGCTGTAGAGTTTGTTGATATGGGCTGCTTATCTTTCTCTGAAACCACCCTTACATAATTATTTTGGTCTAATCTCATATACCCCCTGTTCCAATAATAAGACTCAAAAGAAGGGATGATACCATCACAATTATCTTTGTTTTCATGGATAAACTCCATAAATCCTGTTAGGTCAAGATATTGGTCTGCCAAATCAATTAACAATTCTTCATTATTGTCAATATATTTCTCTGCTAATAGGATTGACTGGGGTGCTCCATCTGTCATTTTGTCTACCCAGACAATCTTGATTTTATTCCCAAATATTTTAATAAGCTCTTTATCTATGTTATGGCTTTTCTGGTGCTCTTTAAGCAAAATAAATATTGCCTCTTTGTAAGAGAATGGTCTTGAGTAAGATATCTGTTTAATTAAGGGTTTGCCATTTATCGATGTTAATGGTTTAACATTACCTAGTTTTTCAAAATTTTTGTCTTTTCCTGCTAGGGGTATAACAACATTCATTTAGAATCGCAATTTAATAAAGTTTATAAATGTTTTGTTAACCTCATTTTGATATGAATAACTGTCTCAAATTAGAAAAATACTTTAGTGGAAAAGGATTGCAAATATCCAGGAATAGTTCTTTTCCTCTTATTCCAAATATAAATACCCCATTAGATAATTCTTTTAGACTTTACAATGTGGCAGTTGAGAATATTGGTTATATATACACCGAGAATATTATTGGAACAACAAAATATGACAGAATTCTTTATCAAGAATGTTTGATGGCTTTAGCTAAAGAAGGATATTTCATTGTAAATTGTACCGAGTTCAAAGAAGAGAAAATAGATAAGATAAAAAATGAAATTCTTTTGGTGGGGAAAGGTAAATTTTCTTTTGATACTCAAATAAAAGAAAATAATCAGATCTATCTGATTTTCAAGAAAACAGAGGATTACCTTAAAGAAGGGGATAACATTAATTCCTGGAGTTTTGGGATAATCACAAATGGAACAAGAGACGAATTTGTTAAGAAATTTATCGAATCTGTCGAAGAACAAAACATTCCAAACTATGAAGTTCTGATATGCGGGAAATTAGAGGATAAATCATTAGTAAATAAGTATAAGAATATAAAATTTATATTTTTTGATGAAAAGTCTGATAGGGGATGGATTACGCGAAAGAAAAACATTATTTGTGAGAATGCAAAATATGAGAATCTAATGATTGTACATGATAGATTTTATCTGGATACTAACTGGTTTGGGGGTATGAAAAAATATGGCAATAACTTTGAAGTTTTATGTTGTGAACAAACATTTGAAAAATATACTATGGGTTGGGGGGTTTATGGGGGAAACATTTCCCTAGGAGTGGACCTACTTGGGCATATAAGGGTAGTGGATGATTTGCACCCATCAGACTGGTCTAGGCGTATTGTAGCTCACAATGGAACGTCTATAATGAAGAAATCAATATGGGAAATAAGGAAATGGAATGAAGACCGGTTTTGGAACGGGAAAGATGATGTTGAACTGAGCTTTAAAGAGTATGAAAAGGGCGTAATGATCAGATTTAATCCTTACTCTTTGATTAGAATGACTTATTCCAGGGCAGGACTAAATAATATAAAGTTGAAGAAAAATGTCAAAAGAGAGGTTTGGTATTTATGGGATGGAAAATTAAGTGAGCGGATGTTCTATATGCTCTACTTTGTTAAGCAATGTATTCTTGCTCTTATCTATTTAATCTTCAGGGTAAACTTATTTGATCATAATATGAAAGAGACCATCAAGAAGAAAATAAATTTTGTTTTCTTTTGGAAGGGTAGCTAATGAAACTAATAGAATGGATATCTAACAGTTTACCAAATAGTAGAACCAAACAAATATTAAGAAAACTGTTTTATGGTGTTATATTTTCAATCCCATTTAAAAACTATCAGTTTCGCCTTTTAGACCAAGTCAACGCCAAATTTAAGAGATTCTTATTTTGTAGAATAACCGAACCGGATTTTGAGCTCAAAGGTTATATCAAATATTTTGATATCCAAGAAGGAGATGTAATCATAGATGCAGGTTCTTTTCCAGGAGAGTTCACAATTTATGCTTCTAAAAAGGTTGGGGAAAGAGGAAAGATTATTGCATTCGAACCTGATGAATTTAATTTTAAGGTTCTCCTAATGAATATAAAAATAAACAATCTGGATAATGTTATCCCTTTGAAAAAAGGCATTTGGTCTAAAGATATTCCTCAGGATAAAAGGGTATCCTTGGATAATGAGCTTGGAAGACTGGGGATAAAGAAAGTTGATTTTATAAAGATGGATATTGAAGGCACTGAGATTGAAGCTATTAAGGGAGCAAGAAAAACATTAATGGGCAACAAAGTGGATTTAGCTATTGCTTCATACCATGTAGTACAAGGCAGAAAAACGTATACTCTGCTGGAGAAAATGCTTAAGGATATGGGATTTAAAGTCAAGACAGATTATCCTACTCATTTGACTACATATGCTTCTAAGAATTAAGAGAATAAATACTTTTGAATATATTTATCCTAGTGGTTTTCTAAAATAAACTTCAATTGCTTCTGATAATTTTAATGAGTCTATAATCCAAGATAAGGGCAGCAAATAAAAACATGAGAATTGATTATTATAAAGCCGTGACTTTTTCTTTGATTTTATTTTTAGACCTAACTTTCTACGAAACCAGATATATGACCCTAATACAATCATTCTTGGTTCACTCATATACCTTTTCTGGATGCACTGAAAACCTATTTTTTTAGCACATATATCCAGCGTTTTAGTTGAAAATAAATTAAGATGTTGCGGTGCACCTAGGTGAGGCCAATTTTCTTTCGTGGTTTTAAAGAATAAAGAACCTGTATTTGGGGTGTATATTATTAATGTTCCACCTGGTTTGAGGATTCTTTTTAGTTCCCTTAAATCTTCAAGGGGGTTATGGACATGCTCAATTACGTTATATAATGTTATTATGTCAAAGAAGTTATCTGGGTAATTTGAACTTTGTAATGTGCCTGCTTTTACCTTTAGGCCGTGCTTCTTAGCCAATTTTATAGCTTTTTTGCAGGGATCTAAACCATACCCCTCCATTCCTAATTTATTTATTACCAGCAACCACCCTCCTGCTCCTGTTCCAACATCGAGAACTTTTGCATCTTTTTTAACTATCAGCCCCATCATAAATTTTTTTAGTGGAAATAATACCAATTTGGGAATATTAATTTTATCAGTAAACAGTTTTTTATAAAGAAATAACCCTAATCTGCTTTTTAATGATGCTGCATTATAATCAATTCCATAGGCGAAATAATCATCAGGATAGTATTTCATTATTGTAGAGCTATTGGGCCTTGGATTTAGAAAATATAGGTTGCAATTTGAGCACTTAAACATAGAAAATGTTTCATTCTTACCTATCAAATCTTCTTTACATTTAAACGCAAATTTAATTTTGTTTGATTTACATACATTACATTTTCTTAGTTTTTCCAACCCTTTTCTCATCTTTGATCCCTTGCTGTTGCTTCATCCAGTTAAACCTATGCTATGGTTTTTATATATTCCTTAGCTATTGCTTTATAATTTCTTCTATCTACTAGCTTTTTAATATTATCAATAATTTCTTGCTGAACTTTTATATTATTACTAACTTTCTCCACTTTATTTCTTAAATCCGTGGAATCATTGCTTTTGAACAGTATACCATATTTATTCTTTTTTATTTCCTCTTTAAAGGGGGGTATATCTGAGCATATCGGGATTTTATAGCAACCCCACGCCGTTGTAAGGGCTGCGCTTTGTTCAATAAAAATATATGGCAGTAAAACAAAATCTGCCCATTGAAGTAATTTTTTCTTTTCCGGGGAGTTATTTGGGATGAATTTCTCTATAATCTCTATGTTTTTATGTTCTTTTGCCATCATCTTAATTTTATTAAAGTAGTAATATTGCTTTTTCATAAACAAAGGGTTAACAGCTCCTACAATTTTGACGTTAAAGTTTTTTATTCCTCCAAATGCCTTTACTACTAATTCAAAACCTTTACCTTCAACTATAAACCCAAAAGCCAGTAAATTCTTTTTTTTGTTCTTTGGGTTTGACTTTTGTTTCATATTCATATACTCAATTGCCAAGGGCACAAGAATTATGTTCTTTGGTATATTAAATGAATTCCTTTTAATCTTATCAATCGCATTTTTTGTATGTAGATAGTAATTATCAGTAAAAAGAAGAACGGAGGTATTTATAATCTTAAAAATATTTTTTTTGATAATGTCGTCATATGAAGCAATTGTATGCATTATTAGATTTATCTTTATTTGTTTTAGCTTAAGGTAAAAAAGGAATGCTGGAAAGAATATTAGATTATAAAAAAGATACTCATGCTCGATTATGACTTTGTCAAATTTATTACTAAGAATATACTTTGCAGCTTTCAAATATGAAAAAAGAGAATTTTTTTTTAATATGGGAACAGCATCTTCATCTGTATATTTAAAACCTTTAAAACAAATGATTTTTACAGTATGCCCTAGTTCCCTGAAAGAATTCGCAAGATTCTCGGCAATAATTGCTATCCCGCATTTTTGCGGGGGATAGGTTGATATAATTACAATCTTCAATTTAATCACTTATTTCCTCATATATTATTTTATGCTTTTCACCTGTTCTTTTCCAGTTTGCTTCCTTCTCATATTTTCTTATACTTTTTCTATTATCTTTTTTTATAATCTTTTCTGACTGGTCTGCCTGTAATTTTTAGTTTGTAATCAGGCAGGTATTTTTTGGCATTAATTAAGTCAACTACTCCTTTGCCTTCACTTATCATTCCAAAAAATAAGATATTTTTTCCTTTTTTGAGTCATTCTTTTTAATGTTTATTCCTCCATATATATATACATTCCGCTTTACTTGTATCATATTTTCTGTTGATGAATTCTGCTTGTTGATTTTTAATGTTTTTATTAAAGGGTAATTTAGGGGATAGAAAATTTGAGAAAGATTTTAGTGGGTATTGCTTAAAGTAAAATTATTCTTCGGAATTACCCTCACAGTGAAGTCAGAAGTATAATACAAACATTATTATATAGTCAGCTGTTATCTTGATTTATGGTTAGAGTATGTTTAATCAATCCAGGGAAAACCTATTACATGAAATCTTCTTCCGTATCTATTGTAGACGTAGGCTTGCCTTTGGGGATTATGTATATCGCTTCTTTTTTAGAGAAAAAAGGCCATGAGGTTAAGATAATAGATTCTTTGGTAATGGGTGATACTTCTTTAGAAGTTGTAGATGATTCCAGGAGAAGATATGGTGCGCCTATAGATTCGATTAAGTTAGAGGTTAAAAAATTCAAGCCTGATGTTATTGGAGTTTCAAATCTTTTTAGCTCCCAGATAATTGATACCATACAGACTACACAGTTTTTAAGAGACTTAGATTCTGATATCCCTATTGTAGTAGGTGGCCCTCATGTGTCTGTTAAGGGAGTAGAGTTTATAGAAGAAAACAAGCAAGTCGATTTTGCCTTATTGGGTGAAGCAGAAAAGTCATTTTCTGATTTGTTAGATCACTTTGCTGGTAAAAAAAATATAGGGGATATAGAGGGTGTTGTGTACAGAAGAAAAGGCAAAGTAATCGAAAACAAAAAATTAAGTTTTATAAAAAATTTAGATGATTTACCCTTCCCTGCTTATCATTTAGTTGAGATGGAAAAATACCTATCTCTATTTAAAAAAGGGATATATTCTAGATCTATAGCTGAAGAAAGGAGTATCTCAATGATTACGAGCAGGGGGTGCCCTTATAACTGCGTTTTTTGCTCTATACATTTGCACATGGGCAGAGTATGGAGGCCACATTCTGCAAAGTACGTTATAGACCATATAAAACACGTTGTGGATAAATATAATATCAAACATATACATTTTGAGGATGATAATTTTACACTTGACCTCAAAAGATGCGGAGATATTTTAGATGGTATTATGGGTAATAATATAAAAATTAAGTGGGATACCCCAAATGGCATTAGGGCAGACAGATTTAATGAAGAAATTGCAATAAAAATAAAAAGATCTGGATGTTTAAAACTTACTATGGGTGTTGAGTCCGGGGATCAATCAGTTATAGATAATATAATTCAAAAAAATCTTAAACTGGAAAATGTTATTAAGATGGCAAAGATATGTAAAAAATTTAAAATACCCTTAAGTGCCTTTTATGTTATTGGTTTTCCGGGAGAGAAAAAAGAGAATATAGAAAAAACAATCAAATTTGCTTTAATGCTCCAGAGAAAATATGGTGTTATGCAAGGGGGGGCTTTTTATGCAACTCCTTTGTATGGTACTCGGCTTTACAATCTCTGCAAGGAACAAGGGTATTTTGCCAGGGAAGTGACTCCAGAGTCTTTGTCAGAAGCTACTGCTGCATATGGCGAGAGCCTAATAAAAACAGAGGATTTTGATCCAGAATATCTAAGAAAAGTAAATCAAAAACTTATAAGGGCAAATTACTTAAACTACCTCTATCATCCTACAGAAGCAATAAAATTTATTCTTAAGAATCCAAAAATACTTTTTAATGTATTTAACAGATTTCTAGGAAGATAGTATCCTTTTGAACAGTTCAAAATGTTCGTTAGCTATCTTTTTCCAGTTAGCTGCTTTTCTATAACTCTCTATGCCTTTTTTGTGCTTTTTGTAGTTTTTGAATGCTTTTCTTATACCTTCTGCAATTGCTTTTGGACTCTTTGGTGGAACTATCTCTCCGAATTTAAATAGTTCAACCATATCATATAATGCTCCTGTTTTTGTTACAACAACGGGTAAACCCCACGCAACAGCATTATGTAGAACGCCTGATTGATAAGGAGCCCATATATGGGGCAAAACAACCAAATCTGCATTTCTATAATATTGCTCTTTTTTTTGCTCTCCAATCCATCCAAAATCTGTTTTAATGTTTGATTTTGATTTTTTTACGGCAGATATAACTTCTTTTTTTGTTTTTTTATCAACAAATTTTCCAGTAATTGTCAAATAGTAATCAGGCAGATATTCCATGGCTTTTATCAGATAAGGAACCCCTTTTCCATGAGAAATCATACCAAAGCAGAGAATGTTCTTTTTATTCTTCTTTTTTGGTATTTTATTTAATCGCAATCCATGATAAATCATAATGATTTTGTTTGTTTTGTACTTTCTCCTTAGGAACTCTTTTTGTTTCGGTGTGTGGACAATTATTTTGCTGGCTTTTCTGATTATCTTTTTTTCTATATGTGCTAAAATTTTACTTCTTGGTCCTTTTGTTGAGTAGTGGACTTCATGTAATGTTACGATTGTTGGAACTGATAGTTTAAGAGAATTGGTCAGGTTGTAGTTTAGAGAGTATTTGCTGAAGAATGTAGCTACATATTGTATATGCAGTAGATTTAACTTTTCCTTTTTGATAATCTTCTCTAATTCTTTTTTTAAGGAAGATGATTTAAAGTTAACTGTATAATCAGCTTTGCTTCCTTTTCTTCCAATTGTTACAACATACCTTTTATTCTTATCTAAGCCTCGTAAAAGATTATCCGAATATATTGCAATCCCATCCTTTTCTGGCAGAAATCTGCTTACTAATCCTATTCTCATACTTTGGCCCTCCAGTAATCGAGTATATCTTTTAAGGTTTTTTCAAATGGTATTTCTGGTTTCCAGCCAGTCTGTTCAATAAATTTTGTATTATCTCCTAGTAAGATTGGGATATCAGATGGCCGCATTTTTGTATGATCTTTTTCTACCTTTATTTTGGCGTTACTTAATCCTGTTAGAATATCTAAAATAGATGATATACTAAAAGCTTTTCCTGAACAAATGTTATATATTTCTCCTGAAACACACCTTTCTATTGCAAATAAATAAGCTTTTGTCATATCTCTAACATCAGTGTAATCTCGTTTTGCTTCTAGATTTCCAACTTTGATTGATTCCAGCATACCTTTCTCTATTTCTGCTATTTGTTTTGCAAAACCAGAACAGACAAAAGTAGGAGATTGACTAGGACCAGTATGCGGAAAACTTCTAGAGATGATCACATTTATTCCAAATCTATCGAAATAGTTTCTGACTAATTTTTCTTGGGCTAACCTGGATTTAGAATAAGGGCTGTTTGGATTCAAAGGAGATGTCTCTTTGAAAGGCACTTTTTTTGTTGTTCCATAAATCTCTCCAGACCCTACTGTCAGGATTTTTGGATTAATTCCTGCTTTTAAAACAGCATCAAGTAAATTTCTGGTTCCTTCTACATTAATTTTAGTTGTTAATTCAGGGTTTTCCCAGCTCTTTTTAACAGAAGATTGAGCAGCTAAATGAAATATAAGCTCTGGCTTTATTTTTGTTATTAAATCTTCAATTTTTCCTTTATCCAATAAATCTACTCTATAATCAACATCCTCGCCAGCTGAAATATCTGTGCCATCTACTTCAAAATTATTTTCCAGTAAACATCTTTTTAGATATGGTCCGACAAAACCATTAATGCCTGTGATTAAAGCTTTCATTGTTGCTCTTTTTTATGTTTTTCAAGATCAGCATCAACCATCATTTCAATTAACTCCTTAAATTTAACTTTCGGCTCCCATCCTAGCTCCTTTTTTGCCTTAGAATAATCTCCTACAAGCAAATCAACCTCTGCAGGCCTTAAAAATTTCGGATCTGTTTTAACGTAATCTTCATAATTTAATCCAACATGAGAAAATGCAAGAGCACAAAGCTCTTTAACAGAATGTGCTTCTCCTGTTGCAATAACAAAATCGCCTGGTTTTTTACGCTGCAACATTAGGTACATTGCTTTTACATAATCACCAGCATAACCCCAATCCCTCTTGGATTCCAGGTTTCCCAGAAACAATTCCTTCTGCAAACCTAATTTAATCTTGGCAACAGAATCTGTTACCTTTCTTGTAACAAATTGTTTCCCGCGTTTCTAACTTTCATGGTTGAAAAGTATGCCGTTAGCACAAAACATACCATAACTCTCCCTATAATTCTTAGCCACCCAGAAAGCATATACTTTAGCAATACCATAGGGGCTTCTAGGATAAAATGGCGTTTTTTCTGTTTGAGGAATTTCTTGAACTTTACCAAACATTTCAGAAGAAGAAGCCTGATAGAATTTTATCTTGGGATTAATATGCCTTACAGCTTCTAAAATCCTTGTAACACCTAAAGCTGTTACATCTCCTGTTAAAATAGGCTGAGTCCATGAAACAGGCACAAACGATTGTGCTGCCAGGTTATAAATCTCATCCGGCTTTATACTTCTTATTGTTTCATTTAAAGAAGATTGGTCAGTTAAATCAGCACAAATAAGGTTTATTTTATCTTTAATATGGTTTATCCTCTCAAATGTTTCAACACTCGACCTTCTATACATGCCATATACTTCATATCCTTTTTTTAATAAAAATTCTGCTAAATAAGAGCCGTCTTGACCTGTAATTCCAGTAATAAGTGCTTTCATATAAAAACCACCTTTAAGGCTAAAGAAAGAGTATTTATTTTTAAATCTTGTGAATTCATAACACACAAAAACAGAACATTAATTCAGAAAGTATTTAAACAAAAACTAATTCTTGGGATATATGAAAATAGCTATACTAACCCCCACATTTTCACATTTCTCAGGAATAGACAGACTTGTAGAGATGCAGTCTGAAAAATTCACAAAGAAAGGACACAAAGTGGATGTCTTCACATTAAGCGCCTCAATAAAACCAAAAAAGATAGGATTATATGTTTTAGGTATGCCCAAAAATCCTTTCTTAGAAAGGTTCTATAGATTATTTATGTTTCTGGACATAAAAGAAATAAAAAAATATGTCAACATTCTAAAAAGTTATGATATGGTTATATCCCACCTTTATCCTATGAATATATTAGCGTATAAAGCGAAAAAGAAAAATAAAAAATTGAAATATATTTACCATAATGCAGGCGTTGGTATAGTAGAAACTTATTCTTTTTTTGAAAGAATATACTTAAAAATATTCAATTTTCTTAACAATAAAACAATAAAAAACTGTGATTCTTCAATTTCAATTTCAAACTTTTTAAGAAAAGAGCTTAAAAGGGAAACAGGCATTGACAGCAAAGTAGAGTATGTTCCGATTGATAAAAAGAGATTCCACAAAGGAATTAGTGGAAAAAAAATAAGAGAACTATATAACCTAAAAAAAGAACCAGTTTTTCTTTATGTCGGGAGAATCAGCCCCCATAAAGGAGTCCATCTGCTAATAAAAGCATTTAAATTAGTGCAAAAAAAATATCCCAAGTCAAAACTTATTATTGTTGGTAAACATACCTTTCCTAGCTATACAAAAAAACTTAAAAAAATGGCTAATAGAAATGTTATATTTGCTGGTTTTGTGCCTGATAATGAACTTCCTTATTATTACGCAGCATGTGATATTTATACAACAGCTTCTCTTTGGGAAGGTTTTGATATGCCAATTGTAGAAGCATACAACATGGGAAAGCCAACAATAGCTTTCAACATAGGATCACATCCTGAAGTTGTTAAAAAAGGTATTTTAGTCAAAGAGAAAGATGTTGTTGGTTTTGCAAAAGCTGTGATCAAGCTTATAGATAAGAGAAAATTTCAATAAATCAGCCCACACAGGATTTTTATCTAATTTAAAGATTACCTAGTAAGTAAAGCATTTTTAATTTAAGTATCATCCAATATCCAACTATTAATCGCTTTAGCCCTAATTTAGATTTCCCAAGTTTTCTATCATTAAATGCTATAGGTATTTCCTTAATCCTGAATTTTTTTAAATGCGCTTTATACAATACTTCCTGAACAATTGATGGTCCTGTTGAAATCATGTTGTTAATATTAATACCTTCTAAAACCCCCCTTTTAAAACACCTATACCCTGAATTGCAATCTTTAACATTTAACTTTAATATCCTTCTGATATACAAATTGGCTAAAAAAGTGATTATTCTTCTAATGATGTTTCTGGTGTCTTTTCCTCCGGTAATACATCTGGAACCTAGAATAACATCATATTTTTTAATTTCTTTTAACATATTTGGGATGTATACAGGATTATGACTTAAGTCCCCATCCATTTCTATTATATAATCAGCATTATGTTCTAAACAATATTTGAATCCGTCAATACCTGCTAACCCTCTCC